>JACKQG010000339.1_pt1 | contig 69261 bp, 69 predicted proteins | sample 8237621 | NCBI WGS metagenome assembly JACKQG01 (sample SAMN15677084, study PRJNA649215) | marine metagenome | biome: marine; feature: Black Sea; material: saline water; isolation source: suspended particulate matter (SPM) from the Black Sea western gyre | collected 2013-06-09/2013-06-10 | depth... | reverse complement strand
GGCACTCACCGCACGCTGCCCATTCGGGACGACCCGGTGTTTGACGAGAAATTTTATTCCCCTCGGGGGGAGGCGCGTGAAAATGGTTCCGGCGGGTGGGAACCCGCGTTGGAAAAAACCGGCGGGTTGTTTTGCGGGGCCAAAGGGTCCCCAGAGCCCGGGGGGTGGCGGGCACGGGCGGGGGCGGAAATCCCCCTCATCCCCACCGCCATCGGCTGGCATCCCGCCGAGAAAACCGCCGAAGGCGCCGCGCAGCACAATGCGTGGCAGACTATCCAACGCAGCCACGCGATTGCCAATGGCTGTTTTGTGGCGGCGGTGAATCGCATTGGGCACGAAGCTCCCGCCGACGACGCCGACGACACCGATGACGCGAGCGGCACAGGTGGAAAAGGTATTGAATTTTGGGGGCAAAGTTTTGTGGCCGCTCCCAGTGGTGAAATCATCGCCCAAGCCGCCGCCGATCAACCCGAAACCCTGCTCGTGCAGGTGGATCTCTCGCAAGTGAACGAAGCACGCACGCACTGGCCTTTCCTACGCGACCGCCGCATCGATGCCTACGGCGGTATCACCGAACGGTTTTTGGATTCATGAGCTATCGCGGACGCCTCGCCCCCACGCCCACCGGCTACCTGCACCTCGGCCACGCGCGCACGTTTTGGATGGCGCAAGAACGCGCGCGCCAACACAACGGCACCCTGCTCTATCGTAACGAAGACCTCGACCCCGCGCGCTGCAAACCGAAATTCCGCGCCACCACTTTGGAAGACCTCCGTTGGCTCGGCCTCGAATGGGAAGGTGAACCGGTCAACCAATCCGAACGGATGCCCGAATACCGTGCCGCCTTTGAAAAACTCCGCGCCAACGGCCATCTTTTCCCGTGCGCCTGTTCACGCAAAGACATCCGCGAAGCCACCACCGCCCCACACAGCGAAGATGGAGAACCCATCTACCCCGGCACCTGCCGTTCCAATCCCTCAACCCTCATCCCTCATCCATCAACCAACCAAAACTGGCGCTTCCGCGTGCCCGAGGGCGAACGCATCGAATTCACCGATGCCCATTTCGGCCCGCAATCATTTGTTTCCGGAAAAGATTTTGGCGATTTCCCCGTTTGGCAAAAGAACGATTTGCCCGCGTACCAACTCGCCGTGGTGGTGGATGACGCCGCGATGGAAATTACCGAGGTGGTTCGCGGCGCAGATTTGCTGCTCTCCACCGCGCGGCAGCTGCTGCTTTACCGCGCGCTGGGCCTCACGCCGCCAACGTTTTACCACTGCGAATTGATGTGCGACGAAAAAGGCGAACGTCTCGCCAAGCGTAACGACGCATTGAGCTTAAAAGAATTGAGGGCTAGCGGAAACACGCCGGAAGCCTTGAGGGCGCATTGGGAATAATGACTACTCCTCATTGGCCAATGCATGGCCTGGGATCGTGCAATTGGGCGGATTGGTGAGGCCGGTCACAATGTACTTCCCCTCGGACGGGCACACGGGTGCTTTGCCATCTTTTAAGTACGGAATGATTTCCTCCAACGTGACGGTGGACAGGGTATCCTTTCCATTATTGAGCTGCCAAATGCGCATGGCCGTATCGAGCTCACGGAGATTTTTTACGCAGATCAAAATACTGCGATCCTGTTTATCGCCCACCGTGTACGGAAAGAACACCGCCAAAGCCAGCCCCAGCACGACTCCCCCCAGCAGCCATTCACCGAGTCCGAACCCGCGCTTTTCATCAGGCCCGGCCACGAATCAACGTTCCCTCTCTTCCTCTTCTTCCTTATCCTCTTTATGGAGCGTGTGACCTTCGATGGTGCAAGTGGGATCTTCGCCCACCGTGCTCACTTCATATTCACCCCCAGAGGGGCATTTGGGCGGATGGTTCATATATTTTACCAGATCGTCCATCGACACCTCGTGATCATCACTCTTATCAAACCCATACTGGATGATAGCGGCCTTTATCGTCCCGAGATTCTGACGGCACCCGGTAATTTGACTCTCTTTTTTGGCCCGCAACAGGTTTGGAATAGCCACCGCGGCCAATAATCCAATGATCGCCACCACGATCATAATTTCTACCAAAGTGAAACCGCGTGAACTTAATTTTTTTATTTTCATGTGTTGCACAACTCCTCTGCGCTTGTGTCTACCATAGACGCCATTGCGTGGCAATACGTTACCGAGGTGGCGAGGTTATCACGCCGGCGCACAGGCCGGGCATGCCTCCACCCAATGGCCGGGAGAAACTTCTTTGAAGGGCGACAGGGTTTCGATCAATTCCGGCGGATGCGGAGATCCACTCCGAGGGGCGAACCGGCAACCATCAGGCGGATCAATCGGTGATGGCACGTCCCCCTCGAGAATGACGCGATCGGGCACGTGCGTGGGATCCGGCACGGGAATGGCCGAGATGAGCGCCTTGGTGTAGGCGTGCACGGGGTTGTTGTAAATCTCCTCCGCCGGCGCCAGCTCCACGATGCGGCCGAGGTACATCACCGCGATGCGATCGCTGATGTGTTTCACCACCGCCAAATCGTGTGAGATAAACAAGTAACTCAGCCCCATTTCGCGCTGCAACTCCATCAACAAATTGAGCACTTGGCTTTGGATGGAAACATCCAGCGCGCTCACCGGTTCATCGCAAATCAACAGGCGCGGCTTCAGCGCCAGCGCGCGCGCGATGCCGATGCGCTGCCGCTGTCCGCCGGAAAATTCAAACGGATACCGCCCCGCCGACGACTCAGGCAATCCGACCTTGGCCAACAGCTCACCCACCCACTGGCGGCGCTCCGCGCGCGTGCCCATCTCGTGAATCACAAACGGTTCCTCCACAATGGCCCCCACCGTGTGGCGCGGATTGAGGCTCTCATACGGATCCTGAAAAATCATTTGGATCTCGCGCCGGAAAGGCTTCAGTTGGCCGCGCGAAAGGTTCGCCAATTCGTTCCCTTCAAATTCGATGCCGCCACTCGTCGGTTCGTACAGGCGCGCAATCGTTTTGCCCAACGTGCTTTTGCCGCAACCACTTTCGCCGACAAGCCCCAGCGTTTCGCCCGGCTCAATGTTGAGGCTCACCCCGTCCACAGCTTTGCACGCCGCCACGGCCCGCTGAAACACCCCGCCCTTCACCGGGAAATGCATCCGCAGGTCGTCCGTCGCCAAAATGGATTCGCCGTTGTTCATCAGCGTGTGCAAACAGGACAAGCTTCCACCCAATGGCCGGAAGCAATTTCGTTTAAGGATTGGCGTTCGGTCAGTAATTCCGGCGCATGCTCGCGGCCGCTGCGAGGGGCGAAGCGGCAGCCGGGTTTTAATTCACTCAGGGCGGGCACCATGCCGTCAATGGTTTGCAGCTCACTCTTGGGCGTGCCATTAAGGCGCGGGATGGAGCTGAGCAAGCCCTGCGTGTAGGCGTGGCGCGGGTTGGCGAAAAGCTCCCTTACCGGGGCACGCTCCACCACGCGTCCGGCATACATCACGCACACTTCGTCGCACGTCTCGGCAATCACGCCCAAATCGTGCGTGATCAGTACCACCGACATCCCGAGATCGCGCTGGAGGTCGTTGATGAGTTTCAAAATCTGTGCCTGAATGGTGACGTCCAGCGCGGTGGTTGGTTCATCGGCAATCACCAATTCCGGCCGGCACGCGAGCGCGATGGCGATGACCACCCGCTGCCGCATCCCGCCGGAAAGTTGATGCGGATATTCCGTGGCGCGGATTTCCGGCGACGGGATACCCACTTTGTCGAGCATCTCCACCGCCTGCGCCCATGCGTCATCGGGCGAAAGATCATTGTGTTGCGTGAGTACTTCGCAGATTTGTTTGCCAATGCGATGCACCGGATTGAGCGCCGTCATCGGTTCCTGAAAAATCATCGAGATCCGATTGCCGCGAATGGCGCGCATATCTTCCGCCGGCACGGTGGCCAGATTGCGGCCATCAAAGAGCACCTCACCGTTCAGAATTTTCCCCATCGGTTGTGGCAGCAACCGCATTATCGACATCGCGGTAACACTCTTGCCGCAACCGCTTTCACCCACGATGCCCAGCGTTCGGCCTTTGCGCACGTCGAAGCTCACGCCGTCCACGGCGGTGAGTTGCCCCGCATCGGTGTCAAAGGCCGTGGTCAGGTTGTTAACCTGCAGCAGGATGTCCGAGTCGGTTTCCGGCACGTTAGTCGGTTTTGTATTGGTCGAAAACCTGAATGGTTGCGGGGCCGGATTTGCGGCCGGCGGCTATGTCTTGGAGTGTTTTCGCTTTGATATCCGAATCAATCCAGTGCACGTGAAACTCGTAAGGCTCGCGGCTTTCTTTCACGTTGTAGCCTTCAGGCCACTCCACCCAACGCCAATGACCGGCGCGATACCACGGGCGCACCCAGCCGGGAATGTAGCTGCCGTGATCGTGGATCATTTCCATCAACCGCTTTGCTTGTCCGGTGAGTTCATCCAAGTCCTCGCTCACCCGATATTGTTCGATGAGATCATCAATGTCTTTATCGGCCAACATGCAAAAATTATTGGTCACCGGCTTGGGCTTCAGCCCTTCGCGGAGCTTGCCGTTGGCGTCGTAGCGTTTTTCCTTGGGCTCCTCGTAGGCGTTGTCGGAGTGATACGGCTCCCAAAAGCGCGGAGCGATTTCCACGGAAACATTCAGCGCGCCGAGCATGATTTCATGTTTTTTTTCGCTGATCTTTTTCCAAGCGGCCGTGCGTTCCATAATTTCCACTTCCAGCTCCACGCCGGCTTTTTTGGCTTCCTCCTTCAGCACCGTCATCACGTCCTCCAGCCGTTTGTATGGAGTGGTGAAGGTGAATGACAACCGTTTGCCGCCGGCGTTCATCAGAATGCCGTCCGAACCGGCACGAGTATAGCCGGCTTTCGCGAAATATTCCTTGGCTTTTTCCACAGAAAAGGGCCGGGCCTTGAGGGTTGGATGACTGCGCGGCCCATAGCCATCAGCCACGGTGTTCATCCGAACCGGATCGCCCCGGAAAACTTTGGAAATCACCACATCAAAATTCATCGCGTAATTAAGGCCAATGCGAATGTCCTTGTTGCGCAGCACGGGGTGATGCGAATTGAGCCGCAACGCCCACGTGGGCCGCGGCACATCGTTGTAAAACTGCACCTTGTGGACGTGGCCGGCAGCCACGAGTTTGTGATCGTCAGGCAGTTTCTCGTACCAAAACTCCGGCAGTCCAAGGCCGTGCCAGTCCAGCTCGCCTTTCAGGAACAGCTCAAACACCTTGGCCGGATCGCGCACCACACTCACTTTCACGGCTTCCGGATTAAAGCGATTTCGATAAAACTTCTTTTTGTCCGCCCACCAGTTTGGCACGCGGGTGAGCGTGATGGATTTCCCTTTCTCCACGTTCTCCGTGCGCACTTCGTATGGGCCGGTGTTGGGCTCGAACTTGAACTGAAAATCCTCCACAAACTGCTCGTCCAGTTCGCTATAAAAATGTTCTGGAATAGGTCGCACCCCGGCAATGCGCTCGATCACATCCGGTTTGGCTTTGTAATAGGTGATCGACAGCGTGTGCTCGTCGTAAAGGGTGATGTTCGGAAATTTTTCCTCGCTGAAAAAATCGTTGTACCACGGCGCTTTGATGTGCTCGCTGCGGAAAAAATACAGTGAGAAAAAATAATCCGTGGCCCGCACCGGTTTGCCATCCGAATAACTCGCGTCCGGATCCAGCCGAAAATACACCGTCTTGCGATCCACGCTGTATGCCCATTCTTTCGCCAAGCCGGGGAAGTATCCATCGCCATTGGGATGAGCCATCACCAAATTTAGCGAGTTATAGTCCAGCATATGACTTCGAAATGAACCGCTGGCATCCGGCCCCACCAAACGCAAAGTGCGTGGAAAATCAGCCATATATTCGTGAAACGTGCCGCCGCGCTTGGCCTTAGGGCTGGCGAATTCCTTGAGTTCACTGCCGTTTTCCCATTGCAAATTTGTGGGCAAATCCGCTGCAGTGGCCACCACAAACGCCTTTGGATTCGCATCGTAAAAAGCCTGCACTTCCTCCGCGCTATTCAGCTCCACCGCCGCGCCGGTTGGCTGGGCGGGATTAATGGGAGCAGTCTCCCCCCCGCCCCCGAGCAAGGTGATGTTTTGCTTGGCCAGTTCGCGTGCGAATTCGCGGGCAAACTCCCGCGCCAATTCACGTGCGAATGCTTTGTCCACCCCGCCGGTGGGTGCGGCGGGTTGCGTGCCGGTGCTGGCATCGGCGGGGCGTTTGAGTTTTTTCTCGTTGCAACCGGTGAAGGCCAGCAACGCAGCGGCCAAAATCAGGCCGCTTAATTTGGATGTGGTTTTCATAATGTTATTCGTAGGTTGTAAATTTTTTGGGATCAAACGCCTCACGTACGCCTTCACCGATGAAGGTGACCAGAGTGAGCACCACCACCATCGCCACAAATGCCGAAAGCACGATCCACGGCGCGTGCAGATTCGCCACCCCCTGCTGCAGCAACTCGCCCCAACTCGGCGTGGGCTTGGGCAACCCAAAGTCTAAATAATCCAATGCCGTGATCGAAATAATCGCCGTGGCTACGGTGAATGGCATAAAGGTAACCATCGTGGAAATGGTATTGGGCAGCAAGTGATTAAGCAAAATGCGCGGCGTGCTCGCACCCAACAATTGCGCGGCCGCCACGTAGTCGCGTGCCTTTTCGCGGTACACCGCTGTGCGCATATAATACGTCATACTCGTCCAACTAAACACCACCATGATCGCCAATAGCACGAGGATTTTGAACCACGCTGGCAACGTGAACGGCAAGTCGCTCACCGCGGCCACCACGATGATGACCATATACAAAAACGGAATGTTCTGCCACACCTCTACCGCACGCTGCCCCGCGAGATCCACCCAACCGCCAAAGTAACCCATCAAACAACCGACCACCACGCCGATCAAATACACCATCAGCATAAACACCAACGCAAAAATCATGGTGATACGGAAGCCATAAAGCAATCGCGCCAACACATCGCGCCCCGTGCGATCGGTGCCGAGATAATGTTGCATTGCAAAATTGGGCGCGGCCGGATGCACCAGGCCTTCGCGAAAATCATTTTCGTATTCGTTAAAGGGCACAAGCGGCATCAGCACCCAATTGCCTGATTTTTGTTTGGCAAAGTCCTCCTTCAATTCTCGGTAGTTTACCTCAAACGTATAATCCTGCCCCGAGCGATCTTTTTGAAAACCAAATTCCTTGCCAGTATGTATTCGCGAAAAAGGCGAGAGGGGGTAGAACAGTTTCCCTTCATAGCTCACCAACAAAGCGCGGTTGTTGACCAGCAACTCGCCGAGCAACGAACACCCGAACGCCCCGAGCAATAGCAGAAATGAAATGTACCCGCGCTTGATGGAATAAAATCGCTTGAGCTTACGGCGCGTCTGCGGATTAAACCGCCCGCGCGCACCCCAAACCAATCCGGCCACCGCGCCGAGGGCGCCCAAAATTATGAAGCCCTTCTTAACGCCGGCAATCACACCCGCACCCGGCTCAGCGGAGTTCAGCAACCATCCCCCTAACGGCGCGCCCAACACGCCGCCGAGAAATCCACCCACGGCAAATCCCGAGGCCAACCCCACCAACAACAACACGGCAATCTCCCAGCGCGCGCGGGGCGATTGAGCGGTTTCGGGTTGGTCGGTCGCCGGTTGCATCATCAATTAAACCGCACGCGTGGATCCACTAACGCCACTAGGATATCTGAAATAATATTGCCGATGAGCATCAACGTGGCCGAAAGCAAAAAGATGCCCATCACCACCGGGATATCGCGGTCCATTACGGACTTGAATCCGAGCAATCCAAACCCATCGATGTCGAAAATCGTTTCAATCAAAAAACTGCCCGCCACGAAGATGGTAATTTGGTGGCCGAGATTGGTGGCCAATGGAATCAGTGAATTACGCAACGCATGCCGTCGTACTGCCTGACTAAACGGAACCCCCTTGGCAATCGCCGTGCGCATATAATCGGCCGAGAGATTATCCATCAGATGATTTTTCATCAGCATTGTCACAAACGCAAAGCTGCCCACCAAATAACAACACAACGGCAACACTGCGTGCCAAGCGAGATCCTTCACTTGCGTCCAGCGCGGCGTGTGGCGTTTCATCCGGATTTCTGTAGCCGAAATTTCCGCACGAATTGGCGTTGCGCCTTCGCTCCAATCGGGCAACACCCGGAAGGAATCGGCATCCACCACCTCCGCGTAATAAGCCGTGTCCGCCGCCACGGGCGGTATGGTGCGGGGGAGTTGTCCTTCCAACCACACTTCCTCGCCGTGGCGCAATTTATGATTGGGCGCGTGCCATTCGTTGGACCCGGCCGATACGTTGAGTTGGTTCACCGGCATATCATGAAAATTTTCGCTGGTGAATCCACTCGTGGGAAACACCTCCCAGCGCGCGGCGAGAAACACCATCATCAATGCGCCCAGCACATAGCCGGGAATGGCGTAGCCCATAAAAATGAAAACCGACGTGCCGTTGTCGAACCACGTATTATGCCGCATCGCCTTGGCGATGCCGAGCGGCACGCACACGAGAAAGGTGATTAAAAAAGTCAGCAACCCATAGAAAGTGGACACCGGCAAACGTTTGAGCATCACTGTGGACACCGGCTCGCCGTGGCGAAAAGATTTACCGAGGTCACCCTGCAATACGCCCGCGTAGCGCGTGCGATAAATTTCCGCTTTGGGCAGGGCATCCGGTTCATCCGAAGGCGGCTCGCGCATTCGCACTTTCCAATTCACCATCAACGCATCGGGATTGGTAATGCGCACGCCGCCTGCATCATCGCGCGCGAGATGCACCCGCTCGCGGGCACGTTCGATTTCCGCTTCGGGGCGGTCGGCCTCCTGCCCGTCAATTTGCCCGTCGCGATTGGTATCCAGTTGATCGAACTTCACGTACGACGCCAGCCCATCCGGCACCTCCGCGCGTTGCACATAGCCATCGCCGTCCCAATCCAGTTCCGCCACGTGAAAGGGCGGAATCCGCATCCTCGCGTTGGCCTTCGTTTCTCCATCCTTGAATTCCACATTGCGGCGATTCAACTCGCGCGGTTTGAGCCCCAGCCAAATCACGTACGCTTCGAGGATGGGTTTGTCGTAGCCGTAGAGCTCCTTCATTTGCTGGAGCTGCTCCTTGCTCATCGCCAACCCGCCTTCGGTGGAGCCTCCGCCTCCCTCCAGCGAAACCTGCTGCATCTCCATCATCGCCTGCTCCAACGGTCCGCCCGGCGCGATGCGGGTGATGCAAAAAACAATCACTGTAATCACCAACAACGTGGGAAAAATTAACAGCAGTCGTCTAAGGAAATACTCGCGCATGGCCAGATAAAGCAGAGGGCGAGACTGCCAGAGCCCCGCCGGATTGCCAGCCATTTTTAATCTATGGTTGGACAGAGCGCGGGCATTCGGCCACATTCGCGGCGATGACGAAGTTGACGCTCGGCCATTCGCCCGATCCGGACGATGCCTTTATGTTTTATGCCCTCGCGGAAGGGCTCATTGATTCGCGCGGGTACGAGTTCGAGCACATCCTGCAGGACATCCAAACCCTCAACGAACGCGCCACGCGCGGCGAGCTGGATATCACCGCCATCAGCATCCACGCCTATCCCTCCGTAAGCGTCGATTACGCCCTGCTCCCCAGCGGCGCGAGCATGGGCGATGGCTACGGGCCGATGCTCGTGGCTCCGGGAAAAATTTCACGCGCAGAGATGGCTGGCAAAAAAATCGCCATCCCCGGCGAAATGACCAGCGCCTTCCTCGCGTTGCAATTGTGGCTGGGGAAAACGAAGGCCGAGATTGATTACCTCGTCGTGCCCTTTGATGAAATTTTCCAAACCGTCAACGCCGGCACTGCCGATGTCGGCCTCATCATTCACGAAGGCCAGCTCACTTACGAAAATGAAGGACTCGTTTGCTGCCAGGATTTCGGCGTGTGGTGGGGCGAAGAAAACGATGGCCTGCCGATGCCGCTCGGCGGCAATGTCATTCACAAACGCATCCCCGCCGACGAACGCAAAGTCATCAGCGATCTGCTCACCGAAAGCATCCAGTACAGCCTCGACCATCGCCCCGAAGCCGTCGCCCATGCGCTGCAATACGCCCGCGATATGGGAATGGAATTGGCCGATCAATTCGTGGGAATGTACGTCAACCACTGGACGCTCGACTACGGCGACAAAGGCCGCGACACCATCACGCGCTTCCTCCGCCAAGCCCACGAAGCGGGGCTGATTGATCACCGACCGGAATTGGAATTTGTGGAGCCATGAAATACCGTCGCTTTGGTAAAACGGACATAGAGATGCCCGTGTTCTCCTGCGGAGGAATGCGGTATCAACACAAGTGGAGCGATATCGAATGGAGCGAGGTGCCCGAGGCCGGCCAGAAAAACCTGGAAGCCACGATTCATCGCGCCATCGAGGTCGGCATCAACCACATCGAAACCGCCCGCGGGTATGGCTCATCCGAAATGCAACTCGGGCCGGTGCTCAAAAAAATTCCGCGCGACAAAATCATCGTCCAAACCAAAGTCGCTCCCTCGGCCAACCCTCGCGAGTTTCTCGATACGTTTAATCAATCGATGGATTATCTCCAACTCGATTACGTGGATTTACTTTCACTGCACGGCATCAACAATCAGGAAATTCTCGACCAGTCACTCGGCCCCAACGGCTGCGCGGCCGCGGCGCGTTGGCTTCAAAAGGAAGGCCGCGTGCGGCACGTCGGTTTTTCCACCCACGCCACCACCGACATCATTATTAAAACCATCGAGAGCGAGGCGTTTGATTACGTGAACCTCCATTGGTACTTCGTGAACGACCTCAACTGGCCAGCCGTGGAAGCCGCCGCCGCGCGCGACATGGGCGTCTTCATCATCAGCCCCAACGACAAAGGTGGCAAACTGTACGCACCCTCGCCCAAACTCACCGAACTGTGTGCGCCGCTGCACCCGATGCAGTTTAATGATCTCTATTGTTTGAACCGACCGGAAGTGCACACGTTGAGCTGCGGCGCGGCCAAGCCTTCGGATTTTGACTGCCATCTCACAGCACTCGAACACGATGACTCAATTTCCGCCACCCTCGACGCAATCGAAAAACGCCTGCGCGACGCTCTCACCGAAACCCACGGCGCGGATTGGTGCGCCCGTTGGCCCGAAGGTTTGCCGCAGTATGTGGACGTGCCGGGCGAGGTTAACCTCACCGAAATCTTGCGCCTGTGGACCTACGCCAAAGGGCTGGATTTGGTGGACTGGGGCAAGATGCGCTACAATTTGCTAGGTCAAGGCGATCATTGGTTTCCAGGCGAACACGTTGGAAAATTGGATCATTACGGGCTGCCCGAAACCCTTCGGAACAGCCCGTTTGCCGATCGCATTCCTGATATACTGGCTGAAACTCACACATTACTATTGGACACCGAACAAAAACGACAGAGTGAGTCAGAATAAACTACCTATAGAAAGCTTGAAAATGGTTGAGTTTGGCGGAGTTTGGAGTAGATTTGGAGCTATGAAAATTGCTGGGGTTGTACTGTGTGCGTTTGCGGTTTTACTGATCGGTTGCGGCAATGATGGCGAAGGTGGTTCGGATATCAGCACCACCAAAATCAATCAAGGCAACGCTCCGACCAACACAACAACGGGGGCCGGTATCACGGCGCCTCCGGTTGATATCACCACCATGAAATATATCCGGCGAACCAATGCAACCGCCGTGGTCACCAACGTCGTGCGCGTGTATTACAAAGGCAAAAATCGATTCACCGGCAATGCGTTCAGAAGTGACAAGGACGGAACCAAAGCCATAATCCCCATAAAAGATGGATTGTGGCACGGAATGTTTCGGGTCACCTATCCCGGTGCCAAACAAACAAAGTACCGGGTGAACTACATCCAAGGCCTAAAAAACGGCCCAGCGTACGGGTGGTATGCCAATGGCAAACCGCGCAGTAAATCGAACTACACAAATGGATTCCGTGTGGGGCCGTGGATTACGTTTCACTCCAATGGCAAAACTAACAAAGTGATGGTGCTTTCAACAAAAATCCGGGGCAAGGTGCTGCGTCGGGCGGCCTTTGATTTAAATGGCCGCCCTTTGACCGGAAAAACACCGGCCGGCCGAAACCACCCCTGGCAAGTCAATGGAACGGATGCCTCGAAGGAACTCTCTTATTATATTGGGAAACCCTCCAGTATTCTGACCACTGCCTTTGGTAATCCGAACCAAAAACGAGGAGAGATATGGATGTTCTCTGGCCTGACCATTCGCGATATGAAATCAGGCCAAACAAATCGTACCGCACGGTTCACGGTGAAAAATGGGAGTGTGGCGGCAGTTGAAATCCTGCCCTAACCTGCTTTTAACCCACCGAAACTCGGTCGCTATTTTTTCTTCGGAGCAACTTTGCCCGGATCATTGATATTCAGTTGCGCCAGCACTTGCGTGGAAATATCCAGTTCAGCCGAAGAGAATAGCAGGGCTTTGGAATCCACCACTACAGTGAAACCGCTTTTCTTGGCTTGAGCTGAAATGACCGCCTGAATTTCCTCACGAATTTTTGCGTAGGCCTTGCGACTTTTTTCCTGGAGATCTTTTTGCTGTGAGGCCTTCCAGTTATTTAATGTCGTGCCACTTTGCTGATACGCCCGTTGTTTGACATCAAATTGCTGTTTGTGGCGCGCGCGCGCAGCTTGGTTCAAATTGGGGTTCTGCAATACCGTGCTCATGTTTTTCAGTTCGGCCAACCGTTCCGCCTGTTTTTTATCCTCGACAGCGATGCGTTTCTCTACGTTTTCCACCTCTTTTTTCAGCCGTTGATCTTCGACATCCGTACGCCAATATCCTTTGAAAACTTTCTCAACATTAACAATGGCTATTTTTTGCTCCCCGGCTGCAGAGGCGCTGATGGGGAGGAGGATTGCCGTGGCGAGTAAAAGTGCTGTGAGTGTGGTTTTCATGATGTTCAGTATGTTTAAATTAGAATCGTGTGGTGTAGCCAAAATTCACATTGATGTTGCCGCTGCTGTCGTTGTAACCGTCGTCGGTGATGGGGAACGCGTAGTCGAGACGCAGAGGGCCGAGAAACGGAATTTGAAGCCGGAGGCCAATGCCCCAGTCATCGTTGTAATTTCCAAAGTCAAAATCATAAGCTCCTTTGTTGACCGAACCGATGTCATAAAACGTTGCGATTCGGAGAATTTCCCAGGGCGTGGGGATGCTGTACTCGACTGAGGCGTGAGCCATCGTTTCGCCTCGGAGATAGTCGTTTTGGTCGCCACGCGGGCCCACTTCGTTAAAGTCAAAGCCACGCAGATTGCGTGAGCCGCCGAGGTGATGGCGATAGAGGTAGGGCACGTTTTTGCCACTTTCAAAACTGTCCACCACTGCGTTTTGGGCGCGCAATTCGAGGACGTGGCCTTCGCGCAGGCCTTTGAAATACCAAGTGCTTTTGAGGTGGTAGCCGTAGAATGGTTTGTCGCTGCCGATGATGCTGGGGGAAGCCATGAGGTCGAAGGAGGTGAGTTGGCCTTTGCTTGGGAGGTCGCCACCACCGCGGGTATCGTAGGCGAGACGGCCGCCCAACAATCCCACGAAGTCATGCCCGGCTTCGTTTTTCAATTCGGTGGAGGTGGTGGATTCCAAGTTTACGAGGCCGACTTCTTCCAGTGTGAAATAAAGTTTGCCGCGCAAAAAGTCATTCCCCAACAGAGTTCGTTCCAATCCCATGGTGAAGCCGGTTTGATCAACATCAAACTTGGAGCTGTAATAAGACATCTCTTCAACATACAGCGCAGTCGTAAACTTGAGTTTCCGGTCGAGCAACCAGGGTTCCTCAAAGTCCAGCCGGTAGTTGCTGTACCTGCCGCCGGCCACGGCTTTGAGGCGAATTTTTTGCCCGGCGCCTTGCAGCAGGTGGGGCCGACGCCAGCGTTTGATGTCAAAATTTTCCTGCCCCGTAATGATGTTAGCAAATGCCCCGGAATCCGTGCTGAACCCGCCGCCAATCATAAAGGTCCCGGTATTCTTTTCGCGCACGGCCACGACCAAATCGTCGGTGAGTGTCTCGCCCGGATTAGCATCCTGCCGAGCATCAGGGCCGCGGCGGGGGAAGGTGCGCACGCTTTCAAAAATTTGCATGCCTTCGATCCGGCGTCGGCTGCGATCCACCCGACCCAAGTCGAAGCGTTCGCCGGCAGAGACGGCAAGTTCGCGTCGGATGACGAAGTCTTTCGTTTTCTCGTTGCCTTCAATTTGCACGAGTTCGAGATTGAACGGGTTGCCTTCAAAGATTCTGAAGACGAGATTTATTTTGTCGGTGCCAGTCACCGGTTTCCGAACCACCCGCAGCACGCGGGCGTTAATGTGTGATTTACGCCCGTAATAGTTTTTGATGGATCGCAGGTCGGATTTTGGGCCGCTGCGAAGCAGACTTTCGGGAGCGTACACCTCGCCTTCGCGCATGCGAATGAGTGATATGAGTGTGAGCTTGGGGATCACCGGCTTGAAATCAGGTTTGGCGGCACCGTCGGGCCCCGCGTCCAGTCGCGTGGTTTCGCCATCACGCGCGTTTTGCCAGTAGTATTCGAAATCGACCGTGCCGACATGATAACGCCGACCTTCGGTGATTTTGAAAACGAGGTCTACATATGAGGCGTCATCGAGAAAATCTTCCAGTTCATCTTCCGCGTCGTCCACCACATCTTCCTGATCATCCACTTTATCCTCCAGCAAATCCAAACGATCTTCATCGGCGGCGTCTCCTTTGCCCTCTTCATCAGCCAAGCTCAGTTCCAATAATTCCAAATCTGCCCGCGCTTTATTTAGCGTATTGATGTGGTGTTGGTAGGTTTCACCGGCAAGCACTTCGTCGGCGGTGTGGGCTACTTGAACTTTTGCATCCAAATAGCCGCGATTGCGGTAGTAGGTTTCCAGCCGGTCAATATCTGCCTGTAATTCCAGCGGACGAATGCGTCCGTCATTGGTGAACCAGCTGATGGGGTTGAACCAGCGACGCCGTTCGCGGGCTTTCACAAAATCCATCAGGTCATCGGAATCAAAATTTTCATTGCCTTCAAAGGTCATGTTTTCAATTTGAAATTGCTCACCTTCGGTGATGTAATATTCCACGGCACCGGATAACTTCCCGTTTTCCTGTCGTTTAGCTTCGCTAGTTACGCTTACCCGATAGTAGCCCTTATCCTCATAATGTTCCCGCAGAGCTTTGGCGTCGGCTTGTCGTTGGGCGTCGCTGTAACGGCTTCCTTTGCGCAGGGTAATTTTCTTCAACAAATCTTTTTCTTTAATCTGTAAAGATGCAGCGGTGAGTGTCGTCCCATCGGGTCGACGCAACAGTAAATCCACCGAGGTCACTTTAGGATAGGCCACGACAACAAAGGTCAGTGTGATTTTTCCGTTTTCCTCTGAAGCGTCTACACGCACGTTGTGGAATCGACCGGTTTGCATCAGGGCATGCACGCCCGGATTGGTCATGCCGGGGCGAAATTCATCACCGGGGCGAATTCGGATGTGATTGCGCACGTATGCTTCGGTGATATCCGGATCGCCGCTACCGAAGCTGGTTAGCGTAACTTTGACTTCCCCCACCTTGGGAGGAGCGGCAGCCGGCTGGGCGATGATCAAAGGCGCGGCCAACAACAGGGCCAAAACGGTGGTCTTCAAAATGTTAGTCTTCATGCGGCACATCGTTGTCATTAATTCCCGCGGCGGGCTCAAAGCGCGTATAAGGCTTGAGGAACGTGAAGGGCACGTCCCCGGTGGGCCCGTTGCGTTGCTTGGCGATTAACAAATTTACAGGCAACCCTTCGCTTTCATCTGCACCATCGGCGTCCTCGTCCTGCGCAACTTTGTAAAGCAGTCCCACCAAGTCGGCGTCCTGCTCGATCGCGCCGGATTCGCGGAGATCCGACAAGCGCGGCTTGCGGTTTTTATCCCGCTCCATTTCACGGTTCAACTGGCAAAGCACAATCACCGGCACTTTTAATTCTTTAGCCAACGCCTTAATGCCGCTGGAGATTTCTGAAACCTCCTGCTGCCGATTGTCCATCGCCCGGCGCGAAGTAGAGTGAAGCAGCTGAAGATAGTCAATGACAATGAGTTTTATGCCATGCTGCGTGTGCATGCGGCGGGCCTTGGCGCGCAGCTGCAGGATGGAGAGGCCGGGGGTGTCGTCGATGTACAGTGGTGCGTTGTGGAGTTTGCCGGCCGCGGTGTTGATGCGCGGAAAGTCGCGATCATTCATTTTCCCTTCACGTAGTTTGCTGGAATTAAGGCGGGCATTGGAGAAAATCATACGGGTGACCAATGCCTCGGCGGTCATTTCCAGACTAAACACCCCCACGGGAATTTTTTCGTCCAGCGTGATGTTCTCCACAATGTTCATCGCCAAACTGGTTTTGCCCATCGAAGGACGGGCGGCGATGACGATCATCTCGCCTGCGTGCATGCCATCGGTCAGCCGATCGAGCACTTTGTAGCCGGAAGGCACACCTGAAATCTTTCCCTTTCGTTCGTGGTACTCTTCGATGCGATCGATGGCGGCGTGCACGAGTTTTTTCATGTCCGTGCTGACGTCGCCGGCGCGTTCGTCGTTGATGCCGTGGATTCGGGTTTCTACCTCATCGAGCAGGCGATTCACTTCACCCTCGTGCTCGTAGGCTTGGGTGACAATCTCGGTGCAGGTGCGCACGGTTTTGCGCAGCAAATATTTATCCCAAACAATGTTGAAATAATATTCAAGATTGGCCGCCGAGGGCACGCTGTCCATCAGCGTGTTGAGGTACGCCACACCGCCGACGGCTTCGAGTTGTTTGCGGTCGGAGAGGAATTGCTTCACCGTGATAATGTCCACCGCCTGCCGCGACTCCACGATATCGATCATCGCCTCAAAGAGGAGTTGATGCTTCAGCTCATAAAAAAACGTGTCGCCCGGCGGCCGGCGCTTGCCGCGCGGGCCTTTATCGGAGGGAGGATCACTGAGCTGTCGCGGCTCGCGAATGCGTTCGAGGCAGAAGTCTAATCCGGACGCGGCATCGAGCATCAGGCAACCGAGAATCCCCTGCTCAGCTTCAATGGAATGGGGTGGCGTTCGGCCCGCGGGCGTGGATTTGGCTTCAGGAGAATTGGGGGCGCGGCGCGGCGCGTTCACCAAATCCTCCATCGGCGGTTCCGGAATGGGCCCTTCGGGCGTGTCAATCATACGCGCCAAGGGAACACGATTGCTCCCTGCAATGGCAACGCGAAGTTGCTGGCGTCCCCCCCCGCTTGTTCACAGCGGGCTGGGCATAAAAAAGCCGCCCCGGTTAAATCCGGAGCGGCGATGAAAAACATCCGATTATTCGTCGATTTTTTCCGCAGCCGCTTTCTTGGCGGCTTCTTCATCAGCCACGGACTGCGGGGTGGGCAGCGGGTTTTCGCTTTCCACGAACACTTTCAGTTCGCCTTCCAAATCGGTGTGCAGCTTGAGCTTCACATCAAACTCGCCCAGCTCGCGCAGGGGTTTGGCGAGCGCCACTTTTTTACGGTCCAATTCGAGATCAAACTGGTTGTGCAATTCATCACAAATAGTGCCGGCGGTAACGGAGCCAAACATTTTGCCGCCTTCGCCAGTCTTTACTTTAACGTGCAGACGCAGGCTCTTGAGGCTGTCGAGGAGTTCCTCCATATGCTGGCGCTCGGTGGCCTCGCGCTCGGCACGGCGGGATTGCAGCGATTCGATGTACCGCTGATTGCCGGCAGAAGCGGGGATCGCCTTTCCGTGCGGCAACAGAAAATTACGCGCGTAGCCGGGCTTCACCTTCACCACATCGCCCTCGGCGGCACGCAGACTCACCACGTTTTCGGTGAGGATGATTTCGATTTCTTTTTTGGACATAATCTTTTCGGTTTAAAAAGGGTTAAATATTAAAACGGCACGTCGTCCAAGTCCGGGATATTGGACGATGAAGGCGCACTGGAAGCACCGGATGCTGCCGGAGCGCTGGGTTGGCTGGAGTGACCGCCACCGCCACCGCCACCGCCACCGCCGCCACCGCCTGAATCGAGAAATTGAAATCCTTCGAGAGTGATCCCAAGTTTGCTGCGTTTTTGGCCGGTTTGTTTATCGTCCCATTGATCAAGCTTTAGGCGGCCTTCAACCATCACCGGACGACCTTTTTTGAGATACTGACCGATGACCTCGGCTTGGCGGCCGAAGGCATCCACTTCCACGAATGTGGTTTCCTCCTGCTTTTGGCCTTCTTTATTCGTCCACGTGCGGTTGATAGCCATGCCGAGTTTGGCGATGGCCGTGCCGCCGGAAGTATATTTAACCTCGGGATCGCGGGTTAGGTTTCCCATTAAGATGACCTTGTTGTAGTTTGGCATTGCGGGAGCGTGTTGCGGGGGTTAACTGGCGGCCAATTCGAGTGTGGCACCGGTGGAGCGAGTGATTTGGGCGCGGAAGAATTCCGGGCGTTTGTCTAGTTCCTTGCGAAGTCCTTCCAGAGCGCCGCCTTCCAATTCGAACTGGAGGTTTACATAAAAGCCGCCCTTATGGCGTTTGTTGGCGATGCGGACAAAGCCGCGCCGGCCGATCTTTTGTTCGTTAGTCACCTTGCCGCCAGCTTCACTGATGAGGCCGTTGAGCTTGGTGATGTGCTCGTCCACACTGTCGGACTGGCCGGTGGTGTCGATAATAAATAATCCGTCGTAGCGTTTCACAATTCTGTTTCTTCTTTCTGGTCGCTGTTGTTGTCGTCTTTTACGTCTGCCTTGGGAGGAAACACCTTCCCGTTAAATTCATTCATTGCCCGCGACGGCCCGTGGGCCAGCCAGCAATCCACTTGTGCGGCCACTTTTTCCAGCACCGGTTTCAGTGCTTCCGCTTCGCTTTCGCCAAACTTGCCCAACACGTGGCTGGCCAGTTCCTGCCGGTCATCGGCGGGCCGCCCTACGCCGATGCGCAGGCGCGGATAGTCCGGCGTGGCCAAGTGCTGCTCCATCGAGCGCAGCCCGTTGTGGCCTCCGGCGCTGCCGCCTTTGCGCAGCCGGATTTCGCCAAACTCAATGTTGGCATCATCCACAATCACCAGCACGCGGATGGCTTCGTCGATTTTATAAAAATCGCAAATCGCTCCCACGGCCTCGCCGCTGAGGTTCATAAACGTCAACGGCTCGCACAGTAGCACGGTGCGACCGGCCACTTCCGCCCGGGCCAGCCGCGCGGAAAATTTTTTCTCTTCGTCGGCCCATCCGGCACCCCATTGGGCGGCCAAATGTTCCACCGCTTGGAAGCCGGCGTTGTGGCGCGTGCGTTCGTACTTCGCGCCCGGATTGCCGAGCCCCACGATGAGGTGTGCTGCCTCCATTGGCGTAGGCGCACCGCTCGCGGCGGGTTACTTTTTGTCGCCCCCGCCTTCCTCGGGTTTGGCTTCGCCTTCGGCCGCTACGCCCTCTTCGCCTTCGGCGCCTTCTTCGCCTTCGCCCTCTGCGGGAGTGACTTCCACTTCCACGCGCGGACGCGATACGGAGAAGACCGGGTTGCCGGTGTTATCCAAAATTTGAACGCCCTCGGGCGCAGCAATATCGCTAATGTGCAGGGTGTCGCCGATGTCTAGCCCGGTGATATCGACCTCAATCATTTCCGGCAACGCATCAGGGGTTCCACTCACGTGAACCTGACGCATCACGTGTTCCAAGTTGCCGCCGCCGACTTTTACGCCCACTGCTTCTCCCATGGGCACGATGGGCACGGTGACGTGCACTTGCTGGTCCCTGCGCACTTCGCGGAAATCCACGTGCAATGGCTGGCGGCTCAGCGGGTGGTGCTGCACTTCCTGAATCAATGCCAAACGGCTGTTGCCGTCGAGGTTGAGGTCCACCAAAACCGCCGTGGCGGAGGTGGAAGCCATCATCCGTTGGAAAGTTTTTTTATCTACTTCGAGCTGTTCGGCACCGCTGCCGCTGCCATAAATGACGGCGGGCAGGCTGCCGGTATGCCGGAGGGCTCTGACTTGGTTGCGTTTCTTTGCGGTGCGCGCATTGGCGGCTAGTTCAATTGCTTTCATCGTCTAAATTATCCTATCCTCACTCCATCAAATTCAAACAGCGAGGTGACCGATGAATTCGTGTGAATCCGTTTAATCGCCTCGCCGAGCAAGCCGGCCACCGACAAAGTGGTCAGCTTTAAGCCCTTGATTTCGGGGCGGGGAACAGTATCAGTCGAGATAAGTTCGTCAATGTTTGATTTTCGCATTCTTTTTGCGCCCAAATCATTCAAAACACAGTGGGAAACCGCCGCAATAATCTTTTTCGCCCCGCGCCGCCGCAGCAAACGCGCCGCCGAAACCAGCGTACCAGCCGTTTCCGTGAGGTCATCCACCAGTAAAACGGTCTTCCCACGCACTTTGCCGATGACCGAAACGGTCTCGGTTTCCGTATCCGAAACCCGCCGTTTGGCTACAATCGCGAGGCTCGCGTGCAGCATCTGCGAGTACGCGTGGGCCATTTTGATGCCGCCGGTGTCTGGACTCACCACCGCCAGTTCGTCGCCCAAATCCAGGGTTTTGAGGTATTCAAAAATCACCGGTGCCGCGTACAAATGATCCACTGGAATATCGAAAAATCCCTGAATCTGTTGGGCGTGCAAATCACACGTGAGCACGCGGTTCACGCCCGAAGCCACCAACAAGTTCGCCACCAACTTTGCGCTAATGGGCACGCGCGGTTGATCCTTCCGATCCTGCCGCGCGTAGCCATAAAACGGCAACACAGCGGTAATCCGATTGGCGCTCGCCCGACGAAGCGCATCAATCATGATGAATAGCTCCATCAAATTTTGGTTTGCCGGCGGGCAAGTGCTTTGGATCACATACGCGTCCTCACCCCGCACGTTTTCCTCAATCTTCACGAACGTTTCGCCATTGGGGAAATTGCGGATGATGGCCTTGCCGATCGGCATATTGATGCTTTCCGCGATGGCCTCGGCGAGGGGACGATTGGATCTGCCGGAAAAAATTTTCACTGTATTATGTATAAGGAACCGTGCTTTGCCAAAAGAATGTGCCCGTATCTACCCACCCCACTCCCGCGCGGCGAGAAAAAAAACAAGATGACAGAAAAAAAAATCGCCCAACCTCAAACCGCGGGCAAATCCTGCTTCGCCTCGCCATCAGCCGTTTGTTGTGAGCGGAAGTCCTCGTACGCCTTTTTGTACTCCGGATACTTATTCCCGAGAATAGCCGTGGCCAACAGCGCCGCGTTCTTGGCCCCCGGCTTACCGACCGCTAAAGTGCCCACCGGCACGCCGCCGGGCATCTGTACCATCGAGAGCAACGAATCCATCCCCTCCGTGCTCCAAGCCTTCATCGGCACGCCCAGCACCGGGACCGACGTGATCGCCGCGGTCACCCCCGCCAAATGCGCCGCGCCTCCGGCTGCCGCGATGATGACTTCCATCCCGTTCTCCGTGGAAGCGTTCACCCAACGGTGCAATAATTCCGGCGTGCGATGGGCGGAAATGACTTTGGCCTCGTAAGGTACGCCGAGGTCTTTGAGTTGCTTTGCACAGTTCTCCATCACCGCCCAGTCGGAATGACTGCCCATGATGACTCCTACCAATGGTTTTGTGTCGCTCATAAAGCGGCGCACCCTACCCGCTTCATCCGCGAGCCTCAACCCCCAACTTATCCACCGACCCCAATGGTCAATGCCGGCGCCATCGTTTTAATTTGCCCCGCCTGCAAATTGAACAACTGCGTGAGCAGCATAAACGTGCTTTTGCTTTCGAGATCGTTGTCCGCAAGGTAAAACCATTTACCGCGATAAGCCACGCTTACGAATGCATTGGCCGGCCGTGTGGCGGCGGATTTCACACAGAAAAGACCGCCGGTCACTTTGTTCCAGTCAAACGCCGTGCCGTCCGCCGCCTCCGTGCGCGTCACCAACCCCGCCTCGCGATGGGCCGCGGGCACTTCGGCGTTGTGCGACAGGTAAAACAAAATTCCCATCATCGACCGCGTGCGCACGGCCAATCCGTTTTCCGGCCGATTCAAAAAATTATTCGTCAACCGCAATTCATTTCCTGCATTAGGCACGCCCAGCAATTCCTTGAGCCGCACAATGCGCGGAGCCAGCGCGGCCACCGAACGTACGCGCAGCACCAAACCATTCCCCACCTGCACTGTTCCATCCGCATCCGGCACGCCCGGCGCGGCGCCCAAATCCAGCGCGTCGGCCAGCTGCAGCTCGCGAAGAATGCCCACCATTTCCTGGAATTGCTCAAACCGCGGCTCACGCGCCGGCGTGGGCCCCGAGGCGTTGCTCGCGTTGTCCAATCCATTCACGCGCTCCACACAAATGCTGACCACCCGCTCCACGCTCCAACCACTCTGCGTAAGAATCAGCACCGCCTCCAATGGCACCGGCGAAAGGATTTGTTTCAAAAACTGATCCCCGCGCAATGGCGCGTATGAAATAGTGGGGGTTTCTTTATACGTCATCCCCGCCGAAGGCGTGAGCGTGTCGCCGCCGCGCAGGAACTTGATGCTCGCGCTCATTTCGCTCTCCACCGATTGCTGTGTGGTCACGCTGCTCACCTCGAGGAAAAACGGGTTGTCACGATATTTCAACCGCACAAGGTTCAGCAAGAACTGCTCATCCAACGTGCGCGAGATGGCGTGGTTATATTGCGGATGCGTCGATTGCAGCGTGCGCGGCCCAATTGTTTGGCAACCCACGGCGACACATAATGCAGCTGCCGCAAAAAAGATTTTTAGATTTTTCATTGGTCAAAATAAGTTTGCCGTCCCTGACAAATTCAGGGCGAAGCGTTACCAGCTTTGTCCAATGCATCCAAGACCTTTCCCGGCCCGTTCATCACCGGCGGCAAAACAATCGCCTCGCCCTTCGGCGGATACACCAACACCAATGGCACGCCCGCGCGTTTGTGTTGGTGCAGCACTTTGGTGATGACTTTATCTTTGTTGGTCCAATCCGCGATGAAAGCCACGCCATCCAGCTCGGCCAATTTTTTGATCACTGAATCCACCTCAATCGCGCGGCCCTTTGTGTATTTGCAGGTCATGCACCAATCCGCCGTGAAATCCACGAGCACCGGATGCCCCGCTGCGCGGGCTTCGGCCACGGCTTCGGGGCTCCATTTCCGCCATTGCACGCCGTCGGCTTTCACTTCGATGCCACCGCTTACGGTCGTCCGATTTTCCGGATGTCGCCAGTCCAGCCCCCATTCCAGCGCCAAGGCATAACCCGCCGCCAACAACAATCCACAGGCCACTAACGGCTTGGAATTTTTGGCCACCGTACGCTGCATAAATTCGCCAAACACCCAGACTGTTAAGCCGACAAACACCAGCAACACGCCCAGCCACATCACGCCACTTTCGCCAAACATCGGCCCGGTGAAGGATAGCACCCACACTGCCGCCGCCAACATCGGGAAGCCCATCATTTGTTTGAACTGCACCATCCAGTTTCCCGGCTTCGGCAGAAATTTTAACCACGCCGGATTAAAGCTCAGCAAAATATACGGAAACGCCAACCCCGCCGCCACCGCGCCCATCGCCGCAATGATCACGCCGTTGGATTGCGAAAGTGCCGCGCCCATTCCACTCGCCAAAAACGGCGCCGTGCAAGGCGTGGCCAGTGCCGTGGCGAGGATGCCATTAAAGAATGCGCCGAGATACCCTTCGCGACTCGCCAACGCATTGGCCTTCGTCATCGTGCTGCCGCCGCCCAGCGAGACTTCGAACACGCCGAATAAATTCAACGCCACGAGCGTGACCACCAACATCAAAACTAAATTGAAATTCGGGCTTTGCATTTGCATCCCCCACGACGCCATTCCGGTGGTTTTCTTCGCGGCAATCATCACTCCTGCCAGCACCATAAACGAAAAGAACACGCCCATCCCATAAGTAAGCCCAAGACTCCGCAAGCGCCCCGGTGCCTCCCTGCTTTGCTGCACGAAGCCCAGAATCTTCATCGAAATCACCGGCAACACACACGGCATCACATTGAGAATCAATCCCCCCAAAAACGCGAAGCTCAAAATATACCAAATGGATTTGGGGGCATCGCCTTCAACATTGCCGCCGCCCACTCCACCGTTTCCGCCACTTTCTCCCGGCACCTTGGCGAGCCACGCTTTGAATTCTTTCGGGGCTTTCGCCAGCTTGGGTTCCGCGCCGATCTTGAGCGTGAGTTGGATTTCTTTTTCCTGAGGCACGCACGTTTTATCATCGCATTCCTGCCACAAAACTTTCAGGCCAATTTCATAATCGCCCGCTGCCGCACCCTTCGCCACGGTGAGTGGCGCAAGCAGCATCACTTGGTGTTCGTACACGTTGGCCGTTTCGCCAAATAATTCCAGTTGCGTGTGTTGCGGCCATTTAATTTCGCCCGCAGTGATGCCCTCGGGCAACGTCCATTCAAACTTCGGCGGTTCGCCGGGCGCGCCGGGTTCTTTCCAAAAAATATGCCAATGCTTCGGAATGCTGAACGACACGCCCGCCAACACCTCACCGCCGGGCACGGCTTGAAGGTGATCCAGCCGCGCACTCACTTGGCACTGGGCGTCACCAAACAAACCGCCGCCAAAGCTGTCCGAACCAAACGGTTCCCCCTCTTCCTTTGCACCAATTTGAAATGCCGTTTCGTGGCTAGTGACTTTACCGCTTTCCTCGTAGCGCACCACACCGCGCACTTCGTCGGGCCATTGGCCGGTTTTGCTGGTGATGGTTTTTGTGAGCGTGAATTCCTCTTTGCCCTTGGCCAGCACGGTGGCGTGGGCGATTTCCCATTTCTTGCCCGCGGTGCTGAAGGGCAAAAAATGCACGGTGGTTTCTTTGCTGCCCACCGGCACGGTTAGTTTTAAGATACGCTCGCCATCGGCATTCGCCGCTCCAGCCCATTGGGCGGGGAGTTGGGGTAATTCATTTTTAGCCGGCCATTGGGCGCGGGCTTGCTGAAATAAATTCGTGTTCGGGCCGGGTTTGGCTTCTGTGCCGACAATGAGTTTTGCGCTCACTTCCGCTTCGCCGGGAATGCACGTTTCTTCGCACTCCAGCCATTCGACTTTTGCTTTTAGCAGATGCTCGCCCGGCGCAAGATCGGCCGCCAACGTGAGGGGCACGATGAGCAACACTTCGCCGTGATACGCGTACGTGAACATTTCCAACCACTCGACCTTCTCCGGCACGGGCCAGCGAATTTCACCGGCGGTAATGCCTTTGGGGAGTGTCCACTTGATCGTCGTGGGGGTGCCATTCTCGCCGGCGTTGCGCCAGTACGTGTGCCAACCGTCGGGCATCTCCAGTCGCATTCCCACCTCGATCGTGCTGCCCGCTTTGGCCACGGCGGGGTTTACCAGCAGGGTGACCTTGGTTTTGGCGCCGAAATCAAAATCCTGCGCCGATGCAATGCCCACGCCAAAAACGCCCGCGCATAACATCAATAAAATGGAAAATAGCCGCCTCATCCTGAAAAAAGCCTCTCAAAAAAGACGCGCCATTGAAATGCTTTATTCGCGCGCCACCTTGTTATACACTCCCCGCAATGCTCGCGAGCAAACGTAAATCCGAATTGGCCACCGCCGGAAGCGAAATCAACTATCGCACCGGCGACGAACGCCTGGTGAAGCTCACCGACGCCGCCGCAGAGAAAGTCTCCGGACTCCTCCAACGCCAGGGTCGGCCGCAGGGCGTGTTGCGCGTGGCCGTCACCGGCGGCGGCTGCAGCGGGTTGCAGTATAAAATGGATTTGCAGGACACCCCCGCCAATCGCGATATCCTCGTGGAAAGCTGCGGCATCCGCGTGGTGGTCGATCCCAAAAGCGCCCTGTACGTCACCGGCAGCGAGCTGGATTATAATACCGGCCTCGAAGATTCCGGTTTCAAAGTCAACAACCCCAACGCCGCAACCACCTGTTCCTGCGGCGAAAGTTTCAGCGCCTAACAGCAATGGACGCCTTCGCGCTGCTCGATGAACCGCGCCAACCGTGGCTGGATCCCGCCGCGCTCAAAGAAAAATTCCTCACCCGCTCCGCCGCCACGCATCCGGATAAATTCGCCGACCCTACCGAAAAGTCTGCCGCCCAAACCCGCTTCGCCGAATTCAACACCGCGCACGAAACCCTGCGCAACCCCAAGCGCCGCCTCCAACACCTCCTCACCCTCGAACGCGGCCGCAAGCCCGATGAAGTCCACGACATCCTCCCCGCCACCGCCGAGCTCTTCCAACAAGTCGGACAACTTCTGCGCGCCATCGACCCCTTCCTTGCCCAACGCGAAGCCGAAACCTCCCCCCTCCTCAAAGCCCAAACCTACCCCCAAGCCCTCGACTGGCTCGACCAAGTCACTACCCTCCAAAACACCCTCACCCAAGCCCTCCAAACCCACGATACCCAACTCCTTTCCCTAAACAAAAACTGGACCCCCGAAACCCTCGAACCCCTCTACCACCAATACAGCTACCTCCAAAAATGGCAGGAACAGCTGACCGACCGCGCCGTGCGATTGGGGTTTTGAATTTACGAATGACGATAGGGGATTGACGATTGGGTTTCCATTCGCAAATCCAAATGAAAACGCACCCCAATGTAGCCCGGGCCGGTGGCCCGGGGCCCGAACCACCGGTCCGGGCTACAACCCAACCAATCGTAAATCTTCAATCGCAATTCAAAAACTCATTTACACCGCCGCCCCATCGCGTACTCTTTTGCGCATGAAGCACTCCTTTGTTTTTCTTGTCACGTTGTTTAGCCTTTCCACTTTTGCCGCTTTGCAGGCGGGGCCGCCGAAGGGGTTTGTGGCTTTGTTCAATGGCAAGAATCTCGATGGCTGGAATGCAAAGCCGAATGGATGGGCGGTGGTGGATGGCGTGCTCACGCGTAAGCCGAGGAGCGGTTACATTTGGACGAAGGAGAGTTTTGGCGATTTTGTTTTGGATGTGGAGGTGAAGGTTTCGCGTCGGTGCAATAGCGGTATCTTTTTTCGCACGGATCCGAAGAACGCGGTGCAAGGTGGGTTTGAAATTCAGGTGTTCGATACCACGGGAAAAACGAAGCTCGGCAAGCACGATCACGGCGCGTTGTACGATGCCCTCGCCCCTAGCGCTAATCCCGCCAAACCGGCCGGCGAATGGGATCGCTTCATCATCACCTGCAAAGGCCCGAAGATCACGGTGAGCATCAACGGCAAACAAGTCATCAACGCTAATCTCGATGACTGGAAAACCGGCAACAAAAATCCCGACGGCAGCCGCAACAAATTCAAGATCGCCCTCAAGGATCTCCCCCGCAAAGGCCACATCGGTTTTCAGGATCACGGGCAGGATGTGTGGTTCCGGAATGTTTACTTGAAAAAATTGGATTAGGTTTTGAACCCCCATCAAATAAGTTGAATCCCGCGGCCATTCACCGTATCCAATAGCCATGCGCACGACCCTCGCTTTCCTCGCACTGGCCATCGGCTGGCAGTCCACTCTCGCACTCGATTGGCCGCAATGGCGCGGGCCAAACCGCACTGGCATCAGCGCCGAGAAGGGCCTCCTCAAACAATGGCCCCAAGGCGGCCCGAAACGCCTGTGGATCAACAGCCAAATGGGCAACGGCTATTCGAGCTTCGCGATCGCCAAAGGCAAACTTTATACAATGGGTTCGCGCCGCGGTACGGAGCAGTTGATCTGCCTCGATGCCAACACCGGCCGCGAACAATGGGCGGCCAACCTTGGCCCGGAATTATCCAACGGCTGGGGCGGCGGTCCGCGCGGCACGCCCACGGTGGACGGCAATCGCGTCTACGCCATGAGCGGTAAAGGCGATTTGGTTTGCGCCGATCTCGCCGGCAAAATCCAATGGCAAGCGAGTATGACACGGCTGGGTGGCAAAACGCCCGTATGGGGCTACACCGAAAGCATCACCGTGGACGGCAACCTCGCTTTGGCCACGCCGGGCGGAAGACAGGGCGCGGTGGTGGCGTTCAACAAACTTTCCGGCCAAGTGGTTTGGCAAAGCAAACAATTTACCGACGGCGCGCAGTACGCTTCCGTGGTGCCGGTGACACACAACGGCGCCCGCCAATACATTCAGCTCACGCAACAAAGTTTGGTGGGCCTCGACGCACGCACGGGCAATGTCCTTTGGAAATCCGGATGGGGCGGCAAGACGGCAGTGATCCCCACGCCGATTTTTAGCAACGGCAAAGTGTACATCGCCAGCGGCTACGGCGCGGGCAGCAAATTAGTCAACGTCGGCGCGGGCAATCGCGCCAGTGATGTGTGGTCAAACAAGGTGATGAAAAACCATCACGGCGGCGTGATTATGTACGGCCAACATTTATACGGCTACAGCGATGGCGCGGGCTGGGTGTGCCAGGATTTCGCCAGCGGCCGCGAAGTGTGGAGCGAAAAACGCGCGCTCGGCAAAGGCTGCCTCACCATCGCCGATGGGATGATGTATTGCGTGGACGAAAGCCGCGGCGACATCGTGCTGGCGGCGGCCAATCCAAGGAGTTGGAACGAAAGCGGCCGCTTCCGCCTCGCGCCGCAATCGCGCATCCGCAGCAGCCGCGGCAAAATCTGGAGTCATCCGGTGGTGGCCAACGGCAAACTGTATCTGCGCGATCAAGAACACATTTACTGCCACACCATCAGTGCCGGCGGCGGTGGCGCGGCGATTACCCCCACTGGCCCTCCCGGAAAAGCCATCGCGTGGACCGCCGGAGTGGACACCAAATCCATTGATGCTATTTATCAAGGCAAAGCGCAGGCCGTCGTCACCACCGTGTTCGGCCAACCCGCCAAAACTCAAGGCACGTGGAAGGCCTATTCCGGCTTGAATATCACCGATCGCCAAGGCAAAAAATACGGAACCGTTTGGTTCAACCTCGCCGGCGGCACGGTTCAGCAAGTGCGCTTTGATAAATAACCATTGATCTTTTGAAAGTTGAAAATTAAACACACCCTTAATCCTATGCGTATCCACACATCCCTCATTCTTCTGAGCCTCGCGCTCCAAACCTTCGCTGCAAATGCTGCAAACTGGTCGCAATGGCGCGGCCCCAATCGCGATGGTGTGAACCTCGAAAAAGGACTCGCCAATCAATGGCCCGAGGCCGGCCCCAAACTACTCTACAAAGCCACCGGCGTGGGCGTTGGATTTTCCAGCGTAGTCATCGCCGATGGCACCGTGTACACGCTCGGCGATTTGGCCGATGCCTGCTATCTCTTCGCGCTCGATCTCAAGGGCAAACAAAAATGGAAAGCCCGCGTGGGCGATCCCAAAGGCCACCGCGGTTACCCCGGCCCGCGCTCCACGCCCACGGTTGCCGACGGCTTCGTGTATTGTCTCGGCCAACACGGCGATCTGGTTTGCATCAGTGCTGCCGGCAAAGAAGCGTGGCGCGTAAATTTACAAAATGATTTCGGCGGCAAAATGATGAGCGGCTGGCGTTGGAGCGAATCGCCCTTGGTGGATGACGGCAACGTGATCGTCACCCCCGGCGGAAACAACGGCGCCGTGATTGCCCTCAACGCCAAAACCGGCAAACAAGCGTGGCGCTGCGAAGATTGGCAGGACTCGGCCGGTTACTCCTCACTTATCATCCGCGAGATAGGCGGCATCAAACAATACCTCCAACTCACCGGCAACAGCGTGGCTGGCATTGACGCCAGCAATGGCAAGCTGCTGTGGCGCGTCGATCGCCCCGGCAAGACAGCCGTGGTTTCCACGCCTGTTTATCACAAGGGCAACCTCTTCGTATCCAGTGCCTACGGCGTGGGGTGCAACGGGTTTACGGTGGAATATAACAACAGCAAGTTCAGCACCAAGGAAACCTACAAGCATGTCGGCAGCGTGGGCATGGCCAACCACCACGGTGGGGTCATTCGCGTGGGCGATTACGTATACGGCTCCAACGGCAATGCGCTCTCCTGCATCCGGCTCGCCGATGGCAAGGTCATGTGGAACGAACGCAGCGCCGGCAAAGGCGCGATCGTGGTGGCCGATAATAAAATCATCCTCCGCACCGAACGCGGCCCCGTGTCGCTCGTGAAGCTCACCCCCAAAGCCTACGAAGAAGTCAGCCGCTTCAACCAACCGGAACGCACCCGAGCCAAAGCCTGGGCGCATCCGGTGGTGCTCGATGGGAAATTATACCTGCGCGATCAGGATAGTTTGTTTGTTTTTGATGTTAGGGAGTGAGGGGGAAATTACCAAGGCCCAATACCCAAACCCCCAAGGAAATCCCAATGACCAATTCCCAAAGGGGGGCATTGGAGCTCAATTTAATCGCAATGAAAGATCAGTCAGGGGACTTTATTCAACTTTTCCCCATTCTTAAGCCCTCTTAAAATTGCCCCCCTTAATGCAGATCTTTTTGCAGCTCTTTTTGCATTTTCTTTTAATTCGCCGTAGGGATCTAGAATTGGAACTTCGTCAATGGGCTTCCCTCTGTTTTCCGGCCGCCTGAGTTCTTTGGTGCAAAACCGGTGTCGTGCAGCAAATCGGCCAACAATATCATGGTTTACTGGAAATTTTTCGCAAAGTTTTTGGATTCGCATTGGATCCCCCCACCCACCCGGGATAAGCGCATCTCTGCGAATGAGAGCGTGATTGAATTCCTCTGCAATTAGGTTTTTGGCTAATCGATATTTGATCGGGTTTGTTTTTTTGATGGGGCCTAATTTTTTGGTTATCAAATGATACCAAGCGACGGCATCTTCCGGTTGCCGCAACTTGTCTGGAAGCGCGTCGCGAAGCGATGTATATCGCAATGGCACACCATTTTCCTTCACCCCCAACGTCGCAGAAAAATGAAATACGAATGGGTCAGAAACAGCTTTCGCAAGCACTTCAGCCTCCTTTTGCAATTCTGCAGATTTAGCTTGGAACTCAGAATACAAATTGATTTGCAAAGCAATGAGGCAGACTGTGGCAATAATCATTTTTAACCCTTCACTTCTTGTGTTTAACCCGCTTCATTCACCAATGCATCTAGGATCAACTTCCCAAGCGAGAAGCACTAAGTCAATGTAATATATATTTGTTAATACATCTAGTACGTCCTTATGGAATGAAAAATAATTTTCCATTTTCCCTGTTGCTTCCGGAAGGTTTAGATGAAGAAATTTATCAGGAACAAATGGCCCATTTTCCAGACGCCCGAAGTTTGTCCATTCATATTCTGCTAATAGTGGCTCAGTCGAAAATATAGCACCTCCATTCTGATGTGTAATCTCCAAATGGTAGTAGTATTCCATTATTAAAATGTAAGGGTGCATAATTCCTACAGGCGCATGTGAAATGTCGATCATCAATCCATCCGGATGATTGTTGTCCTTTTCAATGAAAATATCGGTAGCCAACGCCCCCAGCCGGACATGAACAAACCCCAACCCATTGTGAAACACTGAATTGTAAGGCACAAATTGAAGCCCAATTCCTTCAACACCTGTTGAATCCATAATGAATTTGAAAACTGAAACGGGATCGTTAACCATCTCCCAAAAAAATGGGAGTGCCTGTAAGGCAATATTGCCAAACCCAAAATCAATGAACCATTCCCCCTCATCATTTGGGAGCAAGAAACCCATTCCCGCTAACACCTCAAGTTCACCAGTAGATAAATCTTCATAATAATTATCACCAGAAGTGTCATTGGGAACAGGCAACTCCTGCGCGCTCAAATTCCACGTGAAGCCAATCAAGGCCACCAATGTCAGTAACGATTTCTTCATAGTTCAGTCCTTCTGTATTTAGGTTAAGGGAGGGCAACACAACGCTCTCCACTTATATATACGCTGAACAAATGTAATTTCTTTCATTTATTTTCAACTATTTTCAGGTCAAAGCCTAAAACTCCGCAAAAACAGGGCTCAAATGAGTTGAAAGATTATTCAGTTTCGAACCCGAAGACACACCTTACACCTCAACGAGGCCCTTGGGCCTTGGTCATTACCCCAACCCCTCTCGCATCGCGGCGAACATACTTTTTCCATCTTCCACCGTCACCGGTTCTTTGTTCGAATCCATATCCTCGCAGAGTTCTTCGGGCAGTTCTTTCAGAAAACTACTCGGCTGACACAGGAAATTTTGGCCGTATTTTTTGCGGTTGAGGCAATGGGAAATGGTTAGCGTTTTCATGGCGCGGGTGATGGCGACGTAGAAGAGGCGGCGCTCTTCGTCGAGCGTGCCTTCCACAGCGGAGCGCGAGTGCGGCAGCAATCCTTCTTCCACGCCCACGAGAAATACGTGCGGAAACTCCAAGCCTTTGCAGCTGTGCGTAGTGATGAGGGTGACCGCGTCGCCGGCGTCTTCTTTGTCCGCCTCGCGATCGGCGTCCAGCGTGATGTCGTCCAGAAACTTACCGAGGCGATTGGCGGGCAACAGCGATTCGCCGCGGTCATCCATTGTGAAAATTATATCGCGCAAATTACGCATTCGATTCTCGGCATTCTCCGGATCCTTTTCGCCTTTGCGCAGCTCGGCGATGTAATTGATTTCATCAAGAAATTTATCCGCCCAACTGGCGAGCGACAATTCAGTTTCATTAAGCGGCGCGCGGAAGTCTTCAACCAACGCCACAAAGGCCTCGATGGATTTCCGCGTGCGCGGCTGAAATTCGTGGATGACAAGATCGTTTTTCATCGCTTTCCACACGGAACAACTGCGCTCTTGGCTCGCGCCGAGCAGGCGTTCCATCGTCACATCGCTCAACCCGCGCGCGGGGATGTTCGCGATGCGCAGCAGGCTGGCGTCGTCGTTGGGGTTGATGAAGGTTTTCATAAACGCGAGAAAATCCCGAATCTCGCGCCGATCAAAAAAGCTTTGACCGCCGATCAAATGATAGCGCACCTCCGCTTTGCGCAGGGCGGTTTCCAGCGGACGCGCCTGCACGTTGGTGCGGAACAAAATCGCGTGATCCTTCCACGGAATGCGCTTGGCCATCCGATGAAACTCAATCTCGTCCACAATCGTGGTGGCCTCTTCCTCTTCATTGGCGAACGCCTGCAATTGCACTAACTCGCCCTCGCCCTTGGCGCTCCATAATTGTTTGGGGCGGCGGCGCGGATTATTTTTGATGACCGCATTGGCGGCATCGAGGATCACGCGGGTGGATCGATAATTTTGCTCGAGCTTGATGACCTTCACCTCGGGGAAATGTTTTTCCATATCGAGGATGTTCGAAATCTCCGCGCCGCGCCAGCCGTAGATGCTTTGATCATCATCGCCCACCACGCACACGTTGCGATGTTCTTTGGACAACAAATGCATCAGCTCGAACTGCGCCGCGTTGGTGTCCTGATATTCGTCCACCATCACATATAGATACCGCGCACGGCATTCCTCCAACGCCTCCGGGAACTCATTAAAAATCCGCAGCGTGAGCACCAGCAAATCATCGAAATCCACCGCATTGGCCGCGCGCAAGGCACTGTCGTAACGCCGCCGAATATGCCCCGCCATCGCGAGGCTATCTTCATTGCCGGGAATGGTTCCATTCGGTCCTGCGTTTTTCAGCCGACTCAGCAATCCCTGCAACTCACGCGCATCGGCTTTCACATCTTTACCGGCGATCGCGCTCAACACTTTTTTCACCACGCCGAGTTGCTCGCTGTCACTGTAAATCACAAAGTTGCGTTTGTAGCCAAGCTTCTCGATGTGCCGCCGCAGAATGCGCACGCACAACGAGTGAAACGTACAAATCGTCGGCTTCAACGGCTTGCCATCATCGCGTGCGCGCGTGCGCGATTTGGGCAAACGCTTGAGTTGCTTCGTCACCCGCTGTTGCATTTCGCGTGCCGCTTTATTCGTAAACGTCACGGCCAAAATATGCTCCGGCGAAATCCCTTTGCTCACCATATGCGCCACGCGATGGGTGAGCGTCCGCGTCTTCCCCGTACCCGCACCGGCCAAGATCAACACCGGCCCGCGAAGGGTCGCGGCAGCTTTGCGCTGTTCAGGATTAAGTCCGGCAAGGTTAGACATGGGCGGAGGGAGTTAAGCGAAGAGAGTCGCCCAAGCCAATCGGAAGTTAGTCACAGGGGGGAAATGAGCAATGACCAAGTTCCAATGCCCAAGCAAATCCCAATCACCAAATCCCAATAAACCTAACTTGCCCTTATTGGGGCTTGGGTATTCCTTGGAATTTGGTCATTGGGCCTTGGTCATTTATTAAGGTCTTCCTCCAAAAACTTCGCCACGTCCTTAAATTTTGGCACGTTGTCGGGATTAATTTCCATTAGCAATTTATGCGCTTCGAGGCTGGCTTCGGTGAGAGCGCGTTTGTCGGCGTGGGAGGATTGGGCCTCTTCAAGTTTCGCATCGCTGGTCTCGAATGGGTTTTTGCCGGTGCCGACGGTGAGGAATTCCATCACGCCGAGGCTGTCGAGAAGATCGATGATTCGATCGCTGGGGTTGAGCAGTTCGATGCGGTCGAGCCGATTAGTCATACTCATCAGGATACCGAGGAAGGTGCTGTCCATATTCACGCACTCGGTGAGATCGAGCAACAACACGCGGCCGCCTTGTTCGCAGGATTGATTGACCACGGTTTTGAAATCCACGCCGGCTGCGAAATTGGCGGGGCCTTCGACCTTGATGCAGGCGATGCCTTTGGCGACGGCGACTTGGAGGCGGGCGCTCATCAGGCGGCCGCTGCGGGGCGTGCGGCGATTTGGGTGAGGGTAGATTGCAAAATAAATGAGTCGTCCAGCGAACTAGAAACTAGTTTGAGGTTGGCTTGCATTAACAGATCCAGCGCGCGAACGAGTTCGGCGCTGGTGTAATTGCGCGCCTGTTGGGTGGCGTTAAATAATACATACGGATGAAGCCCCAGTGGGCTGATCCGGCGATCATCAGGAAATTCGCCGGTGGGCAGCGTATCGAGCTGTGACTTGAATTGCGGGTACGCGTTGGCGGGGCGAATCATATCCGCGTCAAGCAATTCCCGCGCGAAGAGCAGCGAGCGCACTTTACTAATGAGTCCGGAGCAAAGGCCGATGGTGGATTTTTTGCGATCGGTTTTTGCCGCCCACAAATCCTCGTCTAATCGTTTTAAGAGGCGTGGCAGATTGCGATCGCCCAACGCGTCACCCAGCGCGAAGGCTTTCGCGTGTTTGCCGGGCGTGACGATGGCGCGCACGTCGTCGCGGTTTACCTCCGCGCGCGCGCCCACATAGAGCGCCACTTTTTCGCATTCGCTCATTAACGCGCGGCTGTTCGGGCCAACCATTTGCACGAGCTCCGTGGCCGCGCCGTAGTCCGCCTTCACGCTGAGCTTGCGGAGCTTGGCGGTGACGAGTTGCTCGGCTTTGGCTTGCCATTCGCGGTCGTCGGTGGAGAGCGCCTTGAATTCCTCATCGTGGCCCTGCTTGGCGATGGCTTTGTAAAATACTTTTCGCTTGTCGCATTTGCTGGCGCTGATGAGGAGGCGTACGCCTTGCCAATCGAATGCCTTCAACCACGCCGTGAGATCGGCAATGCCGCTGGTGACGTCTTTGGTTTTGGACGTGCGATCGTCGCCCAGAAAATTGCAGTCCTTGAACCACACCACTTTTTCGCCGCCAAAAAACGGAAGCGTATCCAACGCCATCCGCAGGCGGCCCAGAATTTTGGAGGCCTCGCCGCCACTGGCCGCGTGGGCCTCGACGATTTCGTGATCCTCGCCGCCGACATCCGCGCACCAGCCTTGGAAAATCTGGCGCGCGCGCTGGCTCACCGCGAAGTCATCATCGCCGTGCACCAACACCAACGGCACCTCCGGAAGCGAGGGCGCCTTATTCGTCTTCTGATTCTTCGCTGGCACCTTCGTTGATTTGTTCAAGAAATTCGCTCATATCCTCCACCTCTTCAAACAGGCTGGCCGACACGTACACCGGAATTTTCTGCGCCGTCGCAATCGCCAGGCAATCGCTCGGGCGCGCGTCCAGCTCCACAATCTTGGAGCCCAGCTCATTTTCCATTTTCAAAATCGCCCGCGCGTAATACGTCGAGTGCTTCAGCTCCGTGATCACCACCCGCTCCACTGCAATGCCGAACCCCTGAAACACGTTGCTCAGCAAATCGTGCGTCAATGGCCGTTCCTTTGGCGCCTCGCGCAGGAAATTCCCAATCACCGCCGCCATATTGGTTTCCACTTGGATAATAAAAACCTTCTCCTCATTCCCCAAAAAAATCGCAGCCCCGCTATTGGCGGGAAGAATCCCACGAATCTGTACCAAAATGACGTCCGCGTTCACGGCCCCAACCTACGCCCGCCGCCGCCGATTGACAAGCCCTTGCCGTCTGCGGCAGGATTCGGCTCTTGGATTTTCGGGAAAAAATACTGACCGCCGACACGCTACCCGTCTGGCGCGGTGCCCTCCGTGCCGAGGGCCGCACCCTTGCCGCCACCAACGGCTGCTTCGATATATTGCACGCCGGCCACGTCAACTACCTTCAATCCGCCCGCAACGAAGCCGATGCCCTCATCGTGGGCCTCAACAGCGATCGCTCCATCACCGAGCTCAAAGGCCCCGACCGCCCCATCCACACCGAGGCCGACCGCGCCGCCGTCATCGCCGCACTCGAATCCGTTGACGCCGTTTATATCTTCGACGACCTCCGCGCCACAAACTTCCTGCAAATCACCCACCCCGATGTCTATATCAAAGGTGGCGATTACACCATCGACCAACTCCCCGCCGAAGAACTCGCCATCATCCGAGCCCAAGGCGGTGACATCCTCGTCATCGGTCACCTCCCCGGCAAATCCAGCACCGAAATCGCCAAACGCATTTTGGAGGGTTAATTCCCCGCAAAAAACCCCACCACTGTAGCGGCGGTCACAGACTGCCGCTACAATTCCCCAAAATAACGCAAATCTTCCAACCTCCTGAACCGCCGAAAACCCAACCCACAAAATTGCCCTGAAGGGGCAACGCCCCGGGAACCGAAGGCAAAATAACAGAGCCCTGAAAGGGCGAAACACACACCACACCGCCCTCCTCCATTCAATCCAAATACAAAAAGTCATTCACAGGTTTTTCTCAAGCCGCAGCTAACTATTTTAGTGAAGTCAGTCATTTTTTCAAAAATTTTCTCAACACTGTATTTGTTGATTATTGTCATTTTTTATTGTGTATCACTATTTTAGTGATTCATCTATTTTCACGTTTTTTACTCCGCACTTTGTTCCGCTCACCACTTGACAATTTCCGGAATTGGGGCCACTTTGAAAATAGTCACAAGCTCGGATATTAAATATGACTGACCTGTCAAAATATCGTGTGAGGCTGCATCGGATCAATCGTGATGATTCCACTTCATACTGCATTTGGGATGCCGCCACTTGTTCACTTGCTGATTCCAATGGCACTTCCCCACCAATTACATCCATCACTTTCCCATCCAAATAACCACCCCCCAATAATGCGCCCCATTTACATCATCTTTTGCGTCGCCGGAATCTTCATTGGAATCTTCGGATCCGTAATGGTGATGACCCACAATCAACCGGCTACTCCTGACCGGGAGGGCCCCGTCACGGCCAAGGATCGGATGGAGCAATTGCGCTCTGATGCAAATAAACGCACACGCGAAGACCGCGACCAGAAAGCCATCGGTGCTGGGCTGCAAATCCTCGATTCTTTAGAAGTGGGCATCGAGGCCGAGGAAATTATTGAAAAACTTAAGACCGTTAAAATAGACAGTCCCAAGCATATTCAGCGCCGAATCATTCATTACTTTGAAAGCTTGGTTGACTTGGATGAAGAAGCTATCCCTGCAATTCAAGCATTTCTCAACGAATCCGTTGACTTGGATTTCACGAAGGAAAAATTCATGCTCAAATATCTCGAGCGGAATAATGCCAGTCTGTTGTTGTCCGATGACTCGCGGATTCAGCAACGAGTTAACAGATCAGACGTCAGCGACAAAGACAAACCCGGCCAGGTTAGCTTTTTCAAAAGTCTGAGACCATTGCCTGATTTGAAACGGTTGATCATGCCGAAATTTACATTGCCGTATAGCATGCGCTTCGGGATGTTTGAAGTGCTTTACCGTATTGGCGGCAAGTCCGCTGAAGACGCCCTCTTGGAAGCTCTTGGGAAAACAGTTAGAGGCGTTGAAGTGGCTTTGCTGGATGCGTATTTGGAATCGATGATGGATGGCCACAATCATCGTGGATTTGTACTGAAAGCTGTGAAGGAAGTCCTCGCTGATGACCCCGTAATTCCAGACCCCACCAACATAGATCATAACTCCAAACTTTATCTGTACTCTTTGCTAGTGAAATACAACGACAAAACCCAAGTGAATTTTGCCAAGAAGAACATCATCAACTCATCCGGCAGGCTCAATCCATTCGCAGTCAAGCTATTGATCGCCAGTTCAGGGCCGGATGCCATGGAACACCTCCACAGTCTATATACAGGTGGGAGGCTGGAAAACCAATGGGATAAGCGGACCCTGAGGGAGATGAGCCTGCCATATACAGGCTACAACAATCACGCGAACAATATCATGGTACAGGCAATCAAGGACGCCCAATACCGCAACGATAAATACACTGAAAAAGACGTTATTTTGGCATTGAACGGGGCTGTTTTGCTGCCAGAAGGCACGGACAGGTTTACTGTCGATTTGGCAGTAATGGAAAACCGCCTCAACTTACTCAAGCAACTCAAGCCGATTATCAATCCGGGTAACAAAAAGGCGAACGGAAGAATCAACCAATACATTTTCTCGATAAACCACTTACTAGAAACCAGAAAATCCAGTAAACAATGAAAACTAAAAATAAACTCATCATAACCGCATCTCTGCTTGCATGCTTAAACACAGCTTCAGCCGATGTGGGGACAAACGATCCTTACATTGATTATGCTCCTTCAACCCCTCCAACAGATGAAGGCTACCCAGTTGAATATGCGCAATCATCGCCTCCCGGCCCCAATGCGGGCCCCCTTAAAGATCCGTATTCCTCCGACATTTTCGACCCAACTCTCGCAGGCGAAATTTTTGTTGGTGCTGGGGGCATACAGGATTTACTTGGCAATCCAGTTGATGATGGTATATTTGACTGGTCAAATTTCTATTCTCGCGGCAATGATGATCCCGCCGAAATAAGAATTTTCGGCGGGCAATTCAGCTCTGGCCACATTGCAGTAACCTTAAGAACAGACACTTCTGATTGTAAAATTGTTCTTAAAAAGTGCGAAGGAAATGTAGCCTTACAATTCAAATATGATGCGCATACTCTCAATCCTAGGCAGCATGATGCATTTTTGGGTTTAGGGTCACGGTTTGGTATAGATGTAACCGAAGGGCCAGGAAATGACTTGCCGACAATGACCGTTCTTACTCCACGTGATTTGAAATTCCCCGCAATGGTAGCCCTCAGGGGCACAATTGACTTAGGAAAAATCCCTTGTTCAGAAGGAAAAATTGCGGGTGTTTCCGAAATCAAATTTAATCCTAGAAGAATTCCAAACGGATTCAATGATGACATAGAACCACAACAGATAATAACATATAGTGCTTCGACCCAAGAATGTGGCAAAGTGTCGGCGGATATCAGTGCTCGTCAGGTTTTTGTCCGCCCAGGAGGAGTTGCCGTTCCCTTGAGACACATTGGAAGCACTTATTTGTTTGGCCCGTTCCAAGAACCATACCCAGAAAGAAGGTAAGCACACGTACTCGGAGTCTTTTTGATGAAAATTAAAAAAACAATGGCCAGATTGGGGCTGCTTACGATGATTGTGATAACCTGCTCCTGTCATTCTCCTAGTATTGTGGAAGCAATCAAGGATAATGACATGCGCTTACTCAACCGGCATTTAAAAGGTAGCGTTTCGCCCAATGCCAAGGTGCCAGAAAGTAGCGGGCGGTATTCTGGATGGACCTTGCTTGGGGTGGCCTGCAATGAGGGGCGAATTGATATCGTGAAGCAATTGATTCAATCCGGAGCTGACGTTAACCAAATGTTAGAACGGTTTCATTTTTATCCATTAGGAATAGCCGTTCACCAAAAGAATCGGGAATTGATCAAACTGCTCATATCTTCCGGCGCAAGACTTGGCAATGTGGACAACCCACTGTTGTACGCGGTGCTTAGGGGAGACCATAAAAGCATTTCTATTCGCGCGGTAAACTCGGCTAACTTTCGTCAAGAATCGCGGAGCGCGCTCAGTTATGCAATAATGTTAAGGGATGATGTCGCCATCCGTCTGCTTCTGGATAACCTCCCAGCCGGGCACAAGGTCCACTTTGCCAACCGATCCCCCATGATGATCGCCATTCACAGGAATGACATAAAAGAATTCAACCGATTGCTCGAAATTGGGTCGCCCGTTGAAGAAGGGGCTAATCCGTCGGGATTCTACAGTTACACTCCCTTATTAGCCGCCGCAAGACTTGGGCGAATTGATATGGCCAAGGCACTGCTTGAGAAAGGAGCCAATCCTAACGTGTGCCATCGCGATATCGGCACACCCTGCAATTTGGCCATCGAACATGGAGACATCGAGATGTTGGAATTGCTGCTCAAAAACGGAGCTGACCCGAACTATAACAAGCAAGATCAGCCCCTCCCGTTAAGCACTTCAGTTTTCAGGGACAATTTTGAGGCAACCCAATTATTGCTGAAATTCAAGGCAAACAAAAATTTGAAGGGTAAATTCGATGCCACCCCCATTTCACTAGCTTCCGAACACGAACGCCACAAAATCCTAAAGGTTCTGAATGGGAATTAGAAGCTCACACTAAACCCATGCCCCCCTGAGAGCTCGGCAATAACTTTTGAAGCAATTGTTTGTTATAAATTCAAATTGACCAATGCCCCAACCATTCCCAGCTCCAGAAGCGAAGGCTGAACTGTTCAACCAGAACATTTCTGGATTTCCATTATTTTTTGACAAAGCTAAACCAAGGATAATTGCTTCCGATCCATTCTCATTTTTTGAACATTTGATCGCAATTTCTCAAATTGGAAAACCTGATAAAACAAGAGCTTTGGCTTTCGTTCAGCAAGCCTTTGATTTTTATTCCGCTGCTGAGCTTCACCAGTCCAGCACGAAGCCATTGCTTCTTTATTATTCTTTTTTAAACTTGACCAAAGTTTTATTACTCTTAAAAAGCGCACAAATCCCACCAGCTGCAAAGCACGGCATTTCAAATCCAAAGAAAAACAACAAGCAAAAATTCAGACTGGAAGGACAGAGTATAAAAATTGAGAAAAAGGCAAAAGACTGCTCCCAGTTATTTCCCGAAATATTCAATGCAGTCGGGGGGCACATTCCCAAGAATAGTGAGATCAAGGTCTTAGACGTAATAATGCAAATCCCCTCAATTCACAGAACTTATTCTAAAATCACTGAAAAGGCTGATATTTTCTATCCGATAAAGAGAATTAATGTGCTCAGGTTTCAAAATAAACTCTGGATGCGGTCTGTAATAAAAAAAACTGTGGGCAATGATGCAAATGTTCTGCGTGGGGTGAAGAGGCTTAAACGATTTAAGTCCATTTTCAGGCAGGTTGCTTCAAGCGAACAAAACGAGATATGGTTTGAATCAAAAAAATATGAATATAACGGACCTTCATTAAATAAAGCATTGTTAAAACTCTCATTTGACGCTAAGCAAGCGTGCATCAACCCCATTCTCACTAAGAACGGTTATATTTATTATTTTTCAAGGGCATCTGAAAAATTATACATGCCTCATTTATTGGCAGCTTATGCCTCCATTTTTTACTTTGGATCGATAACACGTTATCATCCCCATGTATTCGATAAATTAAGAGAGGGAAAGTATGGTTGGCTTTGCGAAGAGCTTTTAGAGACACAGCCAACTCAACTATTGTATTTGATGGCTAGTGAAGGGGCGGGGGTTGACGTTGTGAAACCATTTGCGATTACCAGTTGAATTTTGAAAACTATCCTCTCCATCGACGGCGGCGGGATTCTGGGTTTGATTCCGGCGTTGGTGTTGGCGGAGGTGGAGCGGCGGACGGGGAAGGCGACGTGCGAGTTGTTTGACTTGATGGCGGGGACTTCCACCGGCGGCATTCTTTCGCTGGGGTTGGCCTTGCCGGGTGAGGATGGGACATCCCCCAAGTATTCCGCCGAAGCGTTTTCGGAGATTTATCTCAAAGAAGGCAAACGCATTTTCCCCAAATCCGTCTGGCGCGGTGTGTTCACGGGGAAGGGTTGGGCGGAGGAAAAGTATTCTTCGCAGGGTTTGATGGATGTGCTGGAAGAAAAATTGGGGGACGCACCTCTCGGCAGCGCGTTGACGCCGGTTTTGGTGACGAGCTATGATATCCAAAACCGGGCGCCGGTGTTTTTCAAAAGTTGGCGTGATGATTGGCGGACGGTGATGATGCGCGAAGCCGCACTGGCCACGGCGGCGGCGCCCACTTATTTTGAACCGGCACTCATCCCCGCCAACGGCAAAATGCTTGCTCTGGTCGATGGCGGTATTTACATCAATAACCCCGCCCTCTCCGCCTACGCGGAACTCAAACGCCTGAATGCCGAGGCGGAGGATCCAGTCACGGATGAGGATTTGTTCGTCGTTTCCATCGGCACCGGCGAGTGCGCCCAACCGATCCCGTACGAGGAAGCCAAAGACTGGGGCAAGCTGGGCTGGGCAATGCCGATCCTCAACTGCGTGTTCGATGGCGTGAGCGATGCGGTGAATTATCAAATGAAACATCTGTTGGGAGATAACTTCATCCGCTTCCAAATTCCGTTGGACAAGGAAACCGAAGCGATGGACGACGCCAGCGATGCGAACCTCGAACGCCTCCAATCCTTCGCCCATCGCCTCATCATCACCCACGAAAAAGAAATCGAAACTTTGTGCGAACGATTGGCTCCGCAAAACACCGAACCGGTTGAGGTGGTTTAATCGGGACGATAGTCATGCGCGTTCTCCAAGGGCCAATGTAGCCCGGGCCAACGGCCCGGGCTACAACGACCAAGGCGGTTTTGGAGAAACCGCCCTACCTTCCCTAACCTTCCACACCGTTGCGGGCCCATTTTTATTTCCGGCTTGCCACGTGCCGCCTCTCTCGGGCAAGGTCGCCTATGGCAGCCAAGTCCAATTCTGATGACACGGATTCGCAGTTTTATTTAAACGCGGATACCTTCTTCCCGCGCCACGCCAATACGGGCCTTACGTTTGACGACGTCACGCTGGCCACGCAGTTTTCACAAATCCTCCCGCGCGATACGGTTCTGGACACGCGATTGGCGGAAAATCTGGAACTGCATTTGCCGATTATTTCGGCCGATATGGATACGGTGACCGAGCACGCGATGGCCATCGCGATGGCGCTCAAGGGCGGGCTGGGGCTTGTGCATTATAATATGCCCGAGAAACAGCAGCTCAAGGAAGTGAGTCGCGTGAAGAATCACGTACACGGATTGATTCAGGAACCGATCACCGTGACGCCCGATCTTTCGGTGGGCGATGTGCTGGAGCTGATCGAGGAGCAGCGTTACACGTTCAGCACCTTTCCGGTGGTGGACGACGCGGGCAACCTCACCGGCTTGCTTTCTGGCAGCGTGGTGAAGCCCCGCTACGCCGACCGCCGCGTGGGCGAGGCGGCCATCCCACGCGCCAGTGTGCACGCCATCACGCAAAAAGAACTCGAGCCCGATCCCATCAATGTGGCCGACCAGTTTTTTACCGATCATCCGGGCATCAATAAATTATTGGTGGTGGATAATGACGATCATTTGAAAGGGCTCTTCACCCTCAGTGATGTGGAACGCATCGCGCTGGAAAAAAGCGCCCAATTCAAACCGGCGCGCGATGGGGAATTTCGTTTGCTCTGCGGCGCAGCCGTTTCCGCCACGCGCACCAAAGCGGGCGAACTGGATCGCGACCGCATCACCGTTCACGTGGGCGGATTGCTCGAACGCGGTGTGGATGCGGTCGCCGTCTCCACCGCGCACGGCCACACGCAAGGGGTCGGCGATTCGGTGAAGCTCATTCGCGATGCGTTTCCGGCATTGCCCATTATCGCCGGTAACGTCACCAGCGCGGCGGGCGTGGAATACCTTGCCGACTGCGGCGCCAATTCTATCAAGGTCGGCCAAGGGCCCGGCTCCATTTGCACCACGCGCATCGTCGCCGGCGTGGGCATCCCGCAACTCACCGCGCTGTACGTGGCGGCCAAAGGCGCGAGGGCCAAGGGCGTCACCGTCATCGCCGATGGCGGCGTGACCAAGAGCGGTGACATTGTCAAAGCGCTCACGCTATCGGACGCGGTAATTTGTGGCGGGTTGCTCGCGGGCTGTCAGGAATCGCCCGGCGACATCGTGGAGATCAGCGGTAAACGCTACAAACAATATCGCGGGATGGGCAGCCTCGCCGCGATGAAAGCCGGCAGTGCCGCCCGCTACGGCCACAGCACCAAAGACACCACCCGCAAAATCGCCGCCGAAGGCGTGGAGGCGTTAAAGGAAGTTTCCGGTTCAGTCGACCAAGTGCTCACCCAAATCACCGGCGGAATCCAAAGCGGCCTCGGCTACCTCGGCGCGGCCAACCTTACCGAGCTGCAGGACAAAGCGCGCTACCTAAGAATCAGCGCCGCCAGCCAACACGAGTCCAAGCCACACGATGTGATCGAAGTGAAAGCGGGGAACTGAGGGAAAACGACCAATGACCAAACCCCCAATGCCCAATTGGGATTTGGGATTTGGAGCTTCCTTGGAATTTGGTCATTGGTTCTTGGGCATTAAAAAACCGCCGGCCCGTTCATCACGCCGCACTCCGGGCACCGCGAGCGTTCCACATCATCGTCATCGGTATAAACGTACTCGCATTCTTCACAGCTAAACACATTATCCCGATTCGGATCCGGCTCGAAATCCAATCCCCGCTGGCGGGCATAAAACGCCACCGCCGCCCAGCCGCCTAGCAGCACAAACAGGAAAAGAAAAATGGAATCGGATGCACTCATTTGCGGTGCGGTGCCTGCACGAGATTGGTGACCGTCAATGGATTCGTGTGCCAATGAAAAATCAAATCGCCCGTGGCAAAGCTGGATAGATCCAGTGGCGCGGCGGGCGCATTCGTCGTTTTCACAAACTGAATCGATCGCCGCGCTAACGTCAACGCCAGCGCATCAGCCGGCGCGTGCCCCGAGCCGCCTAAACGCACCGCACTGAACACCCGTCCGCTTGGATTCACCATCACCTGCACCCGCGTGGGACGCAGCAGCGATGTGTGATTCCACGTTTTCAATTTGAGCAGCGCGACCAATTTGCGTCCTGCCAATTCGCCTGCCACTTCCAGCCGACTTGCCTTTGGTAAATCCAGTGGCGGCACATTCAAAACCATTATTTCCGGGTTCGGTTTAATAAACGCATTCGCGCTGTCGCCGAGGTTTGTTTTCAGAATACTGTCGATCGGGCCGGTGAGCAGATTGGTGGGATACGGAATTTCAAGCTCCGGCGGCTGCCAACGATACGGCTGATGCGGCATCATTCCCGGCCGCAGTGATGGGCCGGAAAACCCTCTCGGATTGGGCCGCGCAAACGCAGTTGGATCCTCCAGAGCCATTGCCTCGAGCAATCCGACACTGTTGGTGTTCGCCAGCAAAAGAGGCGCGGGATGGGCCGACGGTTGGGGCGCGCTAGCCTTGCGCGATAGCCACCACAAGCCAGTGCCTTGCAGCGCGAAAACTACCGCCACCCACCAGCCCCAACGAAACCGCCCTGTAGAAAGCGTGCTGCCGGTGGGAGTGGTCATTTTGATTTTACCTTGTTGACCTTGCGGGTTTCATCGGGTTTCACAATTAACCTCGGCTGCGTGGCCAGCCACGTTTTGTGAATGCCCGCCGCGCGGGCGATGGCGGCCACGCGGGTGATGGATTCCTGGCTGGCGCGGCGGTCGGCCTGTACCACGAGTAATAAATTGGTGCGACCCGCCGCCGCCCGCTGCAACTCGCCCGGCAAATCTCCCAATGTCACGGTCACGTTGCGAAAAAACAAATTGCCCTTTCGGTCCAACGCCACCACCAGCGCACCAGAGTAGCCTTCCGGCAGCGCGCCCGCCACTTTGGGCAACTCCACCGACACGCCGGGCGTGAGCAGCAGCGCCTTATTTTGGATGAGATAAAACAGAAGCAAAAACATCATCGCCGCAATCGGCACCGCGCCGGGCAGTTCACAACGGAGTTGATGTTGGCGACGAAATTTCACGGCTGATCAAATAAATCGGCGCCCTCAGTTGATGCAGTAGAAGGAGTCTCTTCGGCTTTCTTTTTGCGACGACCTGGCTTTTCCATTTCGCTGACCATCCGCAGAGCATCGAGCGAAGTTTTTTCCATATCCAAAACAATATCGCTCACCACGGTGACAAGGTGATTGTAGCCCACATAACACGGCACGCCCACCGCCAACCCGAGCGCCAGCGGCATCAGTGATTGGGCGAAGTGCGCGTGATGATCGGTGATGACCGCCTCGCCGGTTTTCATAAAACCAAGCACCGAGCCGAGCAAACCGAGCAACGGCGCCACCTGTCCGAGCGTGGCCAGCACGCCAAGGCGTTGCTCGAGCCGCGCGGTTTCCATGCTGCCGGATTGTTGCAGCGCCTCCTTAACCTCCTCGCGCGGGCGGTTGTGCTGGGTGAGCACGGTCTTCACCAAACGCGCGGCGGGGCTTGGGGTGGCATCGCAAATGTCGATGGCTTCCACCAGATTTTTCTGGCGCAGCACATTTTTCAGGCCGCCGAGGAGGGCGGTGGTGTTGATCTGCACGCGATGGTACGTCAGGCGGCGCTCCACAAATACCACCACGCCCAGCGCACTGGCGGCCAGCAACGCCCAAACCATCGATCCCCCCTGCAGCAACGTCACGGCAAACATGACTGTTTGTAAATCATCCCCCCTCCCGAGGTCACGCCAATAACTTCGCCTTGCCGCCGCCGCCCGCTCCGCGCCATTCTCGCGTATGGACCAGCCTGACCAACTCCGCGAACTGTTTCGCATGCAGAAATCTCTCAACGAACGCATCGGCGTACAAACCAATGGCATGACCGATGAGCAGAAAACCGAATGGACCCTCAACTATTGCCGCGCGATGAGCCAGGAACTCGCCGAGCTCACCGACAGCGTGCCGTGGAAATGGTGGGCCAAATACCAAAAGCTCGACGAACAAAACGCGCGCGTGGAAGTGGTCGATCTGTTTCACTTTCTCATCAGCCTCGCCCAAGTGCTCGGGATGAGCGCCGATGATGTTTACGAAGCGTACTTGAAAAAGAACGAGGTCAATTTCCAACGCCAAGACAGTGGCTACACGGAAAAAGATCACGACGATTCAAAGCACATTTAATCTTAACTCATATGGCCGCCACACCGCCACCGGAGCATTTGCGCGATGAAGTGGAAAGCGTGCTCATCGGCGAAGCCGAAATCGCCGTGCGCGTGCGTGAACTTGCCGCCGACATTGAGCGCGACTTTGCCGGCAAAGATCTACTTGTCGTCGCGCTCCTCACCGGCACCGTGCCCTTTCTCGCCGATCTCATCCGCCACATCGCGCTGCCCATGCGGCTGGATTTTATGGGCGTCTCCAGCTACGGCAACAGCACCGCGCCGGGCGAGCTGGTCTTCACCAAAGAACTCCGGCTCGAAGCGCGCGACCGCGATGTGCTACTCGTCGATGACATCCTCGACACCGGAAAAACCCTGCGCGCCGTCATCGACAAACTCAACGCCCTCCAACCGCGCAGCCTCAAAACCTGCGTGTTGCTCGAAAAAAAATCCCGGCGCACCGAAACCATCCCCGCTGATTACATCGGCTTCGAAGTGCCCAACTTATTTGTCATCGGCTACGGCCTCGACTACGCCGAACGGTATCGCAATCTGCCGTTTATTGGCGTTTTGAAACCGGAAGTGTACCCGTGAAAATTACCGTTAAATTCTGGTCGTACTTTCGAGACTTAACGGAGCGCGATGAAACTTCAATTGAAGTTGAAGAAGGCGAAACACTGGGAGACCTGCACACGAAAGTAATGACGCAATTCCCAATACTTGCCGAAATGAAAAATAGCACACTCAAAGCCGTGGGCGTGGATTACCAAACGGATGAATTTGTATTGAGCGATGGCGACGAAGTTTCGCTGTTCCCTCCGGTACAAGGCGGATGAAATATTACAGCGCGAACCAAAAGGTAGGGCGTGCTCCCCGAGCGCGCCAAGGCGGTTCCGAAGAAACCGCCCTGCCCAACCAAGGTGAACAATGAAAACCCAACTCACCCTCACTCCGAACTCAATCCCCGAATCAACACCGGCAATGACCGAAGGCATGGGCGCGGTGGTGACGTTCCATGGCGTGGTGCGCGGAACGGAAGACGGTGAACTCATCCGCGCCATCGACTACGAAGCGAACGAACCTATGGTGCGCCATCAGTTTGAATTAATTTTTGCAGCCATCGAAAACCAATGGCCCGTCGAATCCATCCACTTGATCCATCGCGTGGGCGAGGTGATGGTGAATGACCCATCGCTGCGAGTGGAAATCACCGCCCCTCACCGAGCCGAGGCCTTTGCGGCTTGCCAGTTTTTGATTGATGAAATGAAACGGAAAGTACCGATTTGGAAACGGGTGGTCCGGTAGGGAAAGGCTTGCGTAGCCCTACCCAATCTCAACCCCTACGGGGCAGTGGTCCGAACCCATTACCTCGGGCAAAATGAATGCCTTTTTCAACCGTGGTTTCAGGCTTTTTGAAACCAAAAAATAATCAATCCGCCAGCCGATGTTTCGGCCGCGAGCGTTAAGGCGATTGCTCCACCACGTGTAATGGCCGCCGGCGGATTCGAATTCGCGAAAAGTGTCAATGAAACCCGCAGCCACAAAGGCATCGAAGCCCGCACGTTCTTCGGAAGTGAAACCGGCGTTATTTTTGTTGGCCTTGAAATTGGTTAAATCGATTTCTTTGTGTGACACATTGAGATCGCCACAAAATATCACCGGCTTTCGGCGTTCGAGTTTTTTCAGATACGCGAGAAAGTCGCGATCCCATTGCTGCCGATACGGCAGCCGCGCGAGAGTACGTTGCGCGTTAGGCACATAAACATTTACCAAAAAGAAACCGTCGTGTTCGGTGGTCAGCACGCGGCCTTCGTGGTCGTGTTCGGCGATACCGATGCCGCGCGTGATTTTTATTGGCGGCGTTTTGGTGAAGGTGATTACTCCGGAGTAGCCTTTTTTCTCGGCAGGATTCCAGTGCGGCTCGTAAGTTTTTGGCCAATCGGGGGTTACTTGTTCGGGCAGCGCGCGGCTTTCTTGAATGCAGAGAATATCCGGCTGCGCTTCGCCGAGCCAATCGGCGAAACCTTTTTTCTGCGCGGCGCGCAGGCCGTTGACGTTCCAGGAGAGGATTCTCACTACACTTCTTTCACCACACCCCAATGCACGTCGAGGCGTTTGGTGAGATAAATTTTCACGGCTTTCACCAACGTCTTGGCTTCGCATTGTTGACCGGCGGCAACGATTTGCTTGAGGGTCATTCCGGATTTAATAGGGAAACTTTCCTGCGCAATGACGGGGCCTTCATCAAGCTGCATGCTCACGAAATGTGCAGTGACGCCCGCGATTTTCACGCCATGCTCGTACGCTTGCCGATAGGCTTGTGGTCCGGGAAAACTCGGCAGCAGCGAGGGGTGGATATTGATGATTTTATTTTTGTAACGCCACACAAAGTCCGGCGAGAGAATTTTCATAAACCGAGCGAGCACCACAAAATCCACTTCGTGCGTTTCCAAAATACGCAGCGCTTTTTTCTCGGCACGCGCACGATCAGCCCACGGGATGTGTACGAAGGGGAGCTTGTGCTGTTGCGCCAACGCCTTGAGATCAGGACGATTGCCGAGCATCACCACTGGCTCTGCTTGATTGAATTGCTTCTTTTGGAATGCCGCCAGCAACGCTTCCGGACAGCCCGACTCGCGCGTGACCATCAGCGCCATCCGCTGTTTGCCTCCCGGTTCGGTGAGGCGCAGGCGCATTTCCATTCCCAATTCTTTGCCCAAGGTGTTGAGGCCGCGCTTGAGTATGGCGGGTTTCAACTGCCCATCACGCCACGAGGCCTGGATGGCCATGCTGAATTGGCCGCGTGTGACCGCCTCTTCCAGCGCCTCGATATTTGCTTTTTGTTCAAAAAGAAAATTCGTGACCCGCGCAATCACACCGGTCTTGTCCCGGCCAATGACAGTGATGGTAGCGTAACGCTGCATGCGCGGGAGCAAAGCAAACCCGTGGACGCAACGCAACCCTTTCGCACACGACTGTACGCTCACGTACAATTGAGCTTGTTTTTAGCAACTGGAATTGCCATAAGTCGCGGCTATGAGCGCCGACTCTGGTTCTGGTTCCGAACCCAAACTAAAACTCACCCCAACCCAGTGGCTGATTTGTTTTATCGCCACATTGGGGTTCCTCTTCGATATTTACGAACTGCTAATGCTGCCGCTCATCGGCAAAGATGCGCTGGGGGATTTGGCGGGCGTGAAGCCGGGCACACCGGAGTTTACGCATTGGTTTCGAATCATCTTTTTTGTGCCGGCCATTTGCGGCGGCATCTTTGGATTATTGGGCGGTTACTTGACCGATCTGTTTGGCCGTCGGCGGGTGCTGACATACAGTATTTTGCTTTATGCGGTGGCGGCATTTTGCGCGGGGTTTTCCACCACGATGTATCAACTGCTCTTTTTTCGGTGCCTCGTTTTCATCGGCGTGTGCGTGGAATTTGTCGCGGCGGTGGCTTGGTTGTCCGAGTTGTTTCCGGACCGCGTGCAACGCGAAAAAGTGTTGGGCTACACCCAAGCCTTCTCCTCGGTAGGCGGCCTCACAGTGGCGATTGTTTATGGCTACCTTTCGCAAATCGCCAGCACCGGCGGCGGGTTGCCGGTGATGCCGGATTGGTTTGCTGGCGTGCTTGGTAATATTTCCGGCGATAGCGACACCGCCGTATGGCGATACACGTTGATGAGCGGATTGATCCCCGCCATCCCGCTGATCATCATTCGCCCCTTCCTGCCGGAATCACCCCAATGGCAAATGAAAAAAGATGCCGGCAAACTCAAACGCCCGAGCCTGGGCGAACTGTTCGCGCCGCAATTCAAACGGGTGACCATCATCATCACACTGCTATTCGCCCTGGCCTATGGCGGGGCGTTTGGCGCGTTGCAACATATGCGCCTCATCCTGCCCAAAGCACCTGAAGTGGCCGCTGATTCCAACGCGGCCAAAGACAAAGCCGTGGCGGCTGCCCAAGCCAAAAATTTGGACAAAAAGAAAACTACTATCGCCGGCAAAACAGCGTTCAAAGCCGCAGAGGGAGTGCACGTCTCGCACGTCACCAAAGTGCAGGAAGTCGGAGGGCTTTTCGGACGGGCGTTAATGGCGATGGTGATGGTGGTCGTCGTAGCGCGTGGCACGGCCAATATTTTACCCTTCGTGGGGTGGTCGATTTTGACGGTGTTTTTAATCTACGAATCGCTGATGGGCTTTGGCCTGAAATTCGCCGACCCTGACACAAGTGTGCTCACCGCCCACTTGATGTGCCTCGGCAAAGGAATTTTATTTGGCGGCATTATCGGCATCCCCGTTTGGTGGCTGACCACCCAACTCACTAATTATCTAAAAGACGCCCCGTGCCGGTCCGTCCTGCGGGCTGTCCAATTGCCTGGAATATTTTTAATGCCCCTCATCTTTGGCTTTCTCATCGCCAACAGCCTTTCCACCGCGTACATCGGCGTCTTCATTGCCGGACTGCTCGTCATCGGGCAGTTTACTTTTTGGGGTAACATGCTGCCGCGCTTTTTCCCGGTCCACTTACGCGGCACGGGCGAAAGCTTCGCTGCCAACATCGGCGGCCGCCTCATCGGCACCAGTTTTGCCTTTCTGGTTTTTACCGTTACCGATCAACGCTGGCAGGGCATCTTCCCTGAGTCCCTCCACGGCCCGGAAGGATTCGCTATGCGCGTAGCGTACACCACGGCTGCGATTGGATTTTTCGTCTTCGCCCTTGGCTGGTTTATCGCCGGCAAACTCCCCGACCCCCAATACAGCGATCACGCAAATGAACCTGATGACGAGCCTGAAACCATCGCCGCCGAAGACGAAGAAGAAACCACCGCACCCGAGGGCGAGGGAAATCAGCAAGCCGACCATTAAGGCTTCAGCACAATCTTCCCCGCCAAAGTGCCCGCGAGGTTTAAGGTGTTTTCCTCCTGCAACTGGTGCGCCGCAGCGGCTTCGGAAAGTGGCAACACGCGGTCGATGTTTGCCTTGAGTTTGCCCTCGGACAGCCAGCGGTTGAGATGTTCGCCGCACGGGCGCTGCTCTTCCGCCGTGTAATTGAACATCGCAAATCCGTGCACGGAGCAATCCTTCACGTACAACGGTCCCACCGGCAGCACGGGGCGCGCATCGCGGCCGGCCATCACCACCATTCGCCCGCGCTGGGCGAGCAGGCCGATAGTCCTTTCAAAATCCGTATCGCGCCTTGTTTCCCACAGCACGTTCACGCCGTCCGGTGCCAATTCCTTGACGCGCTCGGCCACGTCTTCAGTTTTATAATTGATGCCCTCATCCGCACCCAGCGCCTTTGCCGTGGCTACACGTTCATCACTACCGGCGGTGGCGATCACGCGCGCGCCAAGTGCTTTTGAAATCTGCACCACCATCGAACCCACTCCGCCCGCACCCCCGTTCACAAACACAGTCTCACCCATTGCCACTTTTGCGCGCAGTACCAAGCCGATGTGTGCGGTGATGCCCACCAGTGCCACCGCTGCTGCATGCTCATCGCTCACACCGTCGGGCGTTGCGTGCAGCCAGTCTGCATTCACACACGCGTACTCCGCTGAGGTGCCTTGCCGTCCATTCCCGCCTTGGTTTGCGCCCCACACGCGGTTGCCAATTTCCCATTGCGTAACGCCCTCGCCAACCGCCTCCACCGTGCCCGCCAAATCACTGCCCACCACAAACGGCATTGGCAACTCGGTCGCAATCATCCCGCCGCGCGTATATGTGTCGATGGGATTCACCGAAGCCGCGCCGACGCGCACCAGCACTTCGCCGGACTTGGGCAAGGGGTCAGGCAAATCGCCGAATTGAATCACCTCCGGACCGCCGGTTTGCTCAATGTACGCTGCCTGCATTAGTCCATCCCCGTGAGTTGAGGAAGATCCACCTTGGTTCCAGCGGTGGCGGATTGCATTCCCGCCTCGAGAATTTCCTGGGCGTCGCGACAGTGGCCGGGGCGGCAGAGAGGTTGGAAAGCGGTGTCGTTATCGAGGCAATGCAAGAAATGGGCGATGGGGTTTTGTAAATGCGCAGGCGCCTTTGGCACATCCACTGGTTTGCCTTCAGGATATTTTGGCGTGGCGAGCAGCAACGGGCCTTCATCAGGCGCGGCGAGCAGGGTACCTTCAGTTCCGTAGATTTGGGTGTGGTAGTGGGTGACATTGTCGATTTGCGTCCAGCTGGCTTCGGCGATGCTGATGGCTTTGGGGTATTGCATCAGCAACACGGCGTTGTCTTCCGCGTCGAGATCGGTCTTCACCAGATTGCCGGTGACGGCCGTAACACTGTGGGGGCGGCCGAGCAGCACGCGCGAAAGCACCGCGCCATAGCAGCAATAATCCATCAACGCGCCGCCACCGTTGCGGTTGGGGTCATAGAGCCAATCGCAAAAATATTCACTCGCGCCCATTTCTTTGGGTCCCTGATGTGCGGCGCGGTAACGCACTTGCCACACCTCGCCGATTTCGCCGGAATGCGCGAGGGCGAGCGCGTGTTGCACGCCGGACCACCACGCGATGGGCCAGTTGACCATCAACCGCTTGCCGGTCGTGTCGGCGGTTTGGAGAAGTTGATCGGCCCCGGCGAGATCGGCGGCGAGGGGTTTTTCGATGAGCACATGCCAACCCCGTTCGAGGGCTTTCACGCCTTCCTCCGAGCCGGCGCGGTTATCGCCAAAGAGGCAAACGGCATCGAGCTGTTGGCTGGCGGCCATTTCGGCAGAATCGGTGTAAGTGGCCACGCCGAATTCCTTACCGATGCGCTCGAGCAACGGCGGCTTGGTGCTGGCGGCGGCGACCAATTCCACGTGTTCGTTGGCCGCCATCTCCGGCAGTAAATCCCACACGTGATCGTGCGACAACCCGATGAGCCCCATGCGTATCATACGGGCAAAGTGTGGTGTGAATGGGGAAGAGGCTCAACCTTTTCTTATGAAATAGAAGCCAACGGTTAGCGGATTTCCATCACCCCGTCGGGATCGGGTCGCTGGGTGGGGCGCGTGAAATTTTCGTTTACCCCCAGGTATGAACCCCCGTGGCTGCTCGCGTGGCCCTTGATGGCTTTGGCGAGACCCGCGTCTGTCGTCTGCTGCACGCTGCCATCGGCAAGGGTGATTTGGCCTTGGCTCGCGCTTAATCCAGCCATCGCGTGGCGTTGAAGCATCACAGAATCGGCGTGGTCGTTGCCGATGAATTGTTGCAGCGCAGAATTGTGTATGGCCGATTGCAACGAACCGCCGAGAAACTCCGCGATGTCCGGCAGCGCTTTCCCCGCGGGATAATCAAATTCAAACGCCTGCGTGCCAATGAGGTTGCGTGTAAAGGCGAGAATGCTCGCGGGGCGTTGCTCATCCGCGCCGAGGTGCACGCCATAGCTCATCGAGCGGCGATCCATGTGAATATGAATACCATCGAAACCCGCGCCGAAGCCTTCCCATTTGCCATTGGTGGCTTCCTCTTCATTATAAACCGTCACCGAAGGATCGCACGGCGAAGCCAACACACGCGCGGTCACCAGCTCGCGCCGGGCCGGTTCGCTCAAAAACATAAACCGAATGTCCCACAAATGAACCCAACCCGAATGCGCCTGCCCGTACATTTGCTTGAACATCGCATCGCCTTGCTGCCGCGTGAGCAACCACGGATAACGCGAATCGTGTGTCATGGAAAACCCGCGCAGCGCCGCGTTCACTTGGCGAAGATTGTTTACGCACTTAATCCGGTTCGCCTTCGCCTTGCCTTTGGCCAGCGTGGGCAGCAGCAAACCAGCCAGCACACTGATGATGGCAATCACCACCAACAACTCCACCAGCGTGAACGCTCGCTTAATTGCTGTTAACTGCATTTGCGCACCGTGCCCCAAACGATGCGCAATTGCAATCCGTCACTCTTTCCCTATTGCTCCTGCGCATAAAAACCAAAGCGGCGACACTACCCAAAACAGAACTTCCCCTGCCGTACGCCGACTCGCAAATGATGGTCATCGAGGAATTGGAATTTAGAGGCCCCGGCGAGTGCGAGGTGCTGGTGGAGGTAAAACGCCCGCGAGCGCCCGCGCTCGATGCCGATGGTGCCCGGCCGCCTCAATCCCCAATTCATTTCGCCTTGCTCCCAAACCGGTTTCGCGCACACTCGCGGCATGCGCTTGCTACTGTTTACAGTCATCCTGTTCCAGCTCCTCACACCGGCTCACGCAATTGAGGCGTGGAAATCCATGAATCTCTGGCCCGGCAAAGCTCCTGGGGAAACGTATGAACTCCCGCCGGAAGCCGAACAACCGGCGCGTCCTGGCCAAAAACAGGTCATCCGAATCGGCAATGTCAGCGCCCCCACGCTGTCGGTATTCAAACCCAAGAACCCCAATGGCACGGCCGTGGTGATTTGCCCGGGCGGCGGCTACAACATCTTGGCTTGGGACCTCGAAGGCACGGAAGTCGCCGAATGGTTGAACGGCATTGGCGTGACGGCGATTGTGTTGAAGTACCGCGTGCCTCGCCGCAAAGACCGCGAGAAACACGCCGCGCCGTTGCAGGACGCCCAACGCGCGCTCGGCCTGACCCGCCAACACGCCAAGGCGTGGGGGATCAATCCCAAGCGCATCGGCATACTGGGATTTTCCGCCGGCGGCCATTTAACAGCGACGGCTATGACCAATTATCGCAAACGCACTTACCCCGCTCAGGATGCCGCGGACCAAGTCAGTTGCCGCCCGGACTTCGGCGTGCTCGTGTACCCGGCCTATCTCGTCGATAACGAAACAAAAACCCAACTCGTCCCCGAGGTGCCGGTGGATAAAGACACGCCGCCCGCCATATTCATCCATGCCGGCGATGACCGGGTGACCGCCGACAGCAGCGTGCAAATGTGGCTGGCCATGCGCCGTGCCGGCGTGCATTCGGCGCTGCATGTGTTCCCGCATGGCGGCCACGGCTACGGTCTGCGCCCCTCCGCCGATCCCGTTTCCAAATGGCCCAAACTAGTGGAAGCCTGGCTCAAGCGCACGGAGTGGGTGAAATGATTATTGGATCCGGAGAATTTCCGGAGGGATTTCCTCTTGAGTCGGGCGCGTGAAATTTTCATTCACCCCAAGATAATTCCCGCCTGATGTGCTGGCATTCGCCCGCACCGCATCCGCAAGATCTGCGTCATTGGAAATGCGGGCACTCCCGTCCACACGAACCAATTGCCCCTGACTCTTGCCCAAGCCGCTGATCGCGTATTTCTTCAACCGCATTGTGTCGCTCTCTGAGTTCCCGACAAACCCTTGGCGACTAGATCCCGCATTGCTGACACGCAACGCGCCCCCGAGGTAAGGCCAGAATTCCGGCTTGGTGCGCTTGACTGGATAGTTAAATTCATAGGGATCCTCCCCTTCCACGTTTCGGGTGAACGCCAGCACCCCAGACGGCCGCAGCATATCTGCGCCAAGGTGCAATCCATAACTTAACGCACGGCGATCCATATGAATGTGCACCCCATCAAAGGCATGCCCAAACCCGTCCCAGCGCCCCTCGGCACGCTCCAGTTCATTATAAGGCACCACCACTGGATCGCAGGGTGAGGCCAGTATCCGGGCCGTCCCCAGTTCCTTTCGAATCGGCGCCGGTAAATAGAGAAAACGGATGTCCCAAAGATGATGCGCGCCGGTGTGTTCCTTGCCGTACAACTCCTGCCATAAAACCTCACCCTGCCGGGGCGTCAGCAACCATGGCAGACGATCATCATGCGCATGGGAAAAAGCCAGAAACCCCGCGTGTTGTTGGCGCAAATTGTTTACACACTTAATCCGGTTCGCCTTAGCCTTGCCACGGGCCAGAGAAGGCAGAAGCAAGCCGGCCAAAATGCCGATGATCGCAATCACCACCAGCAATTCGATCAGGGTAAATGCCTGTCTTGGCCTCATTCGGTGCACCGTCATCATCCTGCGACATCGGTTGCATGATTGCAATCCGGCAGCGATTCGCCAATGCTGCGCCGCATGAAAACCGCCGCTGCTGTGTTGCACGAGATGGGGCGTCCGCTGCCTTATGCGGACTCCCAGCCGATGGTCATTGAGGAAATCGATCTTGATGGCCCCGGCGAAGGCGAGGTTCTGGTCGAGGTGAAAGGCGCCGGTTTGTGTCATTCGGATCTCTCTGTGATCAATGGCTCGCGGGCACGCCAAATGCCCATGGTGCTCGGCCACGAAGCCAGCGGCATCGTTCGCGAAGTGGGGCCCGGCGTGCGCGGGCTGCAGGCCGATGATCATGTGATTTTCACCTTCATCCCCAGCTGCGGTCATTGCCGGTATTGCACGGTGGGCAAACCCTCCCTATGCGAACCCGGTGCTAAGGCCAACAATGCCGGCGTGCTGATGAACGGCGCCCAACGCTTCAGTAGCAATGGCCAATCCTATTTCCATCACTGCGGCGTGAGCGGCTACTCGCAATACACCATCGCCCTGCCCGGCTCGCTGGTGAAGATCGATTCCACCCTGCCCTTTGAGCACGCCACGTTGTTTGGCTGCGCGGTCATGACCGGCACGGGGGCGGCGATGAACACGGCCAATATCCGGCCCGGCCAGAGTGTCGCGGTATTCGGATTGGGCGGCGTGGGGCTCGCGGCATTGATTGGAGCCAAGGCCTGCAACGCCGGCCAAATCATTGCAGTCGATTTGCTCGATTCCAAACTCCAGATGGCCCGCAACCTCGGCGCCACCCACACCATCAACGCAGCGGAAAACAATCCGGTGGAAGTCATTCAGGATCTCACCCATGGCGGTGTGGAAATCGCCATTGAAAGTGTGGGCAACGCCACTGTGCTGGCGCAGGCCTACGAATCTACAATGCGCGGCGGCACCACCGTTGCTATCGGTCTACCGCATCCCGATCATCAATTCAGCATTCCGGCTGTGACGCTCAGTGCCATGGAGAAAACGGTGAAGGGCTCCTATCAGGGAAGCTGCGTGCCCACCCGCGATATCCCGCGCTTCATTGAGATGTTCCACGCCGGCCAACTGCCGGTGGATCAGCTCCTCACCGACACCATCGCATTGGAAGACATCAACACGGGCTTTGATCGGCTGCACAAAGGTGAAGTCGCTCGGCAGGTGATTTTGTTTTAATCGCCGGACACCATCGTGTTCTTCAGCGTCCCGATTCCTTCGATACTCGCCTCAACCTGATCGCCGGCTTTTAGGTGCACCCCTTTGGCGTGGCCGACGCCGGCGGCGGTGCCGGTGGAGATGATGTCGCCGGGTTCCAACGTGACGAAGGAGGAGATGAATTCAATTACTGCCGCCACGGGAAAAATCTGCATCGCGGTGCTGGCGTCCTGATGCACTTCGCCGTTTACCGAAAGACGCAATGGCAAGGTCTGCGGATCCGGAATCGATTCAGGACAAGCCACACACGGCCCAACCGGACAACTGCCGTCATGCCATTTGCCATGTTGCCAATCGAAAAACTTGTCCCGATCGCGTTCTGAACGATCCGGATTGGGCCGGAAACCTCGATCGGAGATGTCGTTCACCACCGTGTACCCCGCCACGTAATCGAGCGCTTCAGCCTCAGTCACGCCTTTGGCCCGGCGCCCAATGATAACGCCCAATTCGCATTCCCAATCGATGTGATTCGGTGACACGGCCGGAATGGGAATCTCGCCACCGTGCCGATTGAGCGTCGTGGAGGCCGGTTTCATGAACACATACGGATACGTACGCGCGCGCTCCACCGCGATCTCACCGCCTTCCTCGATGTGTTTGGCGTAATTGCCCGCCAACAGCAGGAGCTTGTTGGGCCGAGGAACGGGCGTGAGAATCGGAACATTCTTCAAGGCCAACCCTTCGATCGCCGTGGCATGATCCACACGCCACGCGTCCACGCGCAGGGCCGCCTCGCGTTCCGCGCCTCCGGGTAAAAATGGCAACAGATCCTCGCCCTCCGTCAACACCACGCCGGCCGCCTGCGCCACTGCGATCAACGGAACGACCTGTTGTTCGGCATAAAAGCCCACCTGCGTCCGCCCTGCGTGTTCGAATCGACAGAGCTTCATTTCCCGGCCTTGATAAATTGTATCCCGTGATCCGACGCCAAACGGCGCAGGATTTTCATACCGCCATACTTCACCGCGCCGGGAAGAAAATTCGGGTCGCGATAAGATTTCAAATCCGCAAACTCAAAGCCATTGGGCGTCAACGCCGCTTCGTTCACGCCCCACCCGGCCACGGCCAGGGCCGCCAGTGCCACCGGCGTGATCGCGGCATCGGCCTCTACGCGGAGGTGTTCGGGCGTTTCACTTTCGAACCCACGAACCCACGCCAGCACGGTCAACACATCATGCACCCGCCGGGCAAAGAGCGTGTGATTATAGGCAAAACTATAACCGGCAAATTCCCGTGGATTCTTCACCACACGCGATTGCGCCAACGGCTTGCCGTCCTTGAGAAACTCGCCTTGCTGAAAGAGATCCACGCCCACCACTGAAGTGCCGGCCGCCAAATGTTTCCGCACGGCCGCTGTCGGTTTGCCGTCCGCCCCGTACAAGCCCGCCTTGCCTCTGCCGGTCAAAATAAGCACTGCCTTGCAGTTCCATTCCTTGGCGGGATACAACGACACGACCGGCAACGATTCGCCATGCGCTTTCAGCCGGAGGATATCGGCAAACTCCAGATGACCGTCGCGTTTCACTTTCTTCACCTTCTCCCGAGCCACCGCCTTGTAGGCCGGGGCTTCGCGGCTAATCAATGTGCCCCAAGCCTCGCGCAGTTCGCCCGCGGACATTTTCGCCACAAGCCCGGCATCTCGTGCGGCCACCCACTTGGTCAGCTTGCGCTCGAAGGCCTCGCCGCCGGGCGGTTGGGGATGTTTATCGTTCCACACCGCGTGCTCTTCCGGACTTAACAGCTTGAAATCCGCCTCCACGATCGGTTCTTTCAGGCCCCAATTCAGATGGCGATTGAACCAATGATACATATGGCTTCGTGACACGTAATTGTAGTTATGCCGAAAGTGCGTGAGATCGACACAAAACACATTCTCCTGTTTGCCGTAGAGCGCGTACAACTTTTGCAACTCGGGATAACCATCGCTCATCATTGCCTTGGTCCAGTCGTTGGCAGCAGTCATCCCCTGCGGCCGCGGCGCAAAGAGCGCGGCCAGCTCCACATTGCCCGTCCCCACACGAAGTAAGCAACAGCTCTCGCAGGTGCACCCGCCCTGCATGGAGGTGCTTACCATGCCGTTGGGAAACGCCGCGATCGGGCGGTCATCCAACGCCCCCAACAAAATGGTCTGCGTGCCGCCGCCACTGCCGCCAGTCACGGCGATGCGTTTGGAATCCACCTCCGGCAGGCTGGCCAAAAAATCCAGCGCACGAATGCCGTTCCACGTTTGCAGACCCATGATCGATTGCAACCGTAGCTCGGCCTGAGCGCTGTAGAGGCCCCAATTCGTTTTGCCCTCCATCGCCGGTCGTTGCGTGCGGAAACGGTGCGCCAGCTCGTAGGACAACTGCGTGCTGTCCGCATAGCCGATCATGTCGAAGAGCAGCACCACATTCCCGAGGCGCGCGAGCGTGGCGGCGCGAGCCACCTTGGGCATGCGACCGGATTCCTTGTGCTTCTCCGCGCCAATCTTAATCTCATTAAGAATCGCCGATTCACTGTGCATCTGCAGGCGCCCGCCATGGCCGTGCGGACATAACACTGCGGGTCGTTTGCCTTCGATCTTATCCGTCGGCCGAAACAAAATGCCGGTGACATAAAATCCCGGCAAACTTTCGAAATACACTTTCTCCGCACTAAACCCCTTGCGATGCACCTTGCCGTGGACCACCGCGTTCAGCGGCGTCTTGGGCGGCATGGGGTACAGACCATTGGCCACCGCCACCCGCAATTGCAGCGCCGCCTTGCGCGCCTTCCACGCCTCCAGCGTCTTGGGCACGGCAAAGGGGAAATGGCCGTTCAAATCCTTGAGCGGTTTCAGGCGGATATCATCGGGCTGTTGTCCTTGAGGAAAAACACGCGGCACCTCGGCGACAGCCAATGTCGCCCAAGCCAGCGCGCACAGGGGGATCAGAATGCGTTTCATGATGGATGTGTTATTGAACAGAAATTTCGTCGAGCACAGTCGCCGTGGGTTTCAGGCGGGCGAACTTGGGTTGCCAAATTTTAAAGCACGCCTCATGCAGCTCCGGCCAAGGAGAGGCGCAGGCGTCGGTGATGGCGGTGACGCGGTAGTTGCGCTGGGTGGCAGCGATGAGCGTGGCGTTCACGCACACATCAGTAGTGATGCCGGTGAGAAAGAGATGCGAAATATCCTGACTGCGCAAGGCGAGGTCCAACGGGGTGCCGTAGAATTTATCGTAAGTATGCCCCCGGATGATCAACTCCTCCGGTCGCGGTTGTAGCGCCGGAATGGTGTCGGCCGATTCCACGCCGGTGCCGGCATTATGCCCGACCAGACAGTTGCTGGACTTGCTGCCAAATCCCGGTGCGCCTTCGGCCTTCAGATGTTCAATGCCGAAAGGATCACCTCGAAGACACGGCACGTTGTCTGCATACACAAATTCGGTGAACACCACCGGCGCCTTCGCCGCGCGAAAGGCAGCGATGAGGCTTTTCATGTTGGGAATGAGATCACGTGCCGCTGCCACCTCCAGCGAAGCCCCTTCATCCACAAACCCGTGCTGCATATCGATGATCAACAACGCCGACCGCTTCGGCACAAACCGGTGCGTCTCATCAATCAACCTCAGCTTCGCCTTAAGAATGGCGTCGTGGGAATTCACGGGAGGAAAGTAATCAGGCAAAAGGTGAAAGTCAAAGGCGGATGAAGGCCCAAAGAATCCTCATTGGGTCTGGGGTCTGGGTCATTCCCCGCTAGCCTTGAGCCGTTCGATCTGCTCGGCCTCAAGGCGGTTGAGTTCGTCGTTCAGGCCATAGTTTGTTTGTTTGTTGGCCGAGGCGAATAGGGCGAGCAAGGCAAGCATCAACATCACGATGATCATCGCGCCGCCGCGTTGGCGAGCTCGGGAACGGCGGTTTGTGCTGCGGAGTTTCATTGCAACGATTGCGAGTTTGGCACGGCTAAAAAAGTGAATAGTGGTTGCGTTTGTGCCCGGCGGCCGCCTTGAGTTTTGATTTCCAATTCCCAGCGCACTGCGGGCACGCTGTCACGGGAGTCATCGATCATTTTGGAGGATTTCACATTGAACAAAATCTTTTCCTTGGGCGCCTCGCCGACCTTGCGCCAGACACGACTGCCTTCAAAAAAATAATCGATGTGGCCCGTCGGCGTGGTCAGGCGCAAAACGATTGCCTTGCGCCACGCACTGGGGATCCACTCGGGCGCAACGGTGGCTTGGCGCACATCCGCCCGCCAGCGTTCGCCCGCGCGCAGGGCAAGCGAGATTTCGCGCGATTGCCGCTGAATATCCGCGGACTGTTGTCTGGCGCGGTGAAAAATTTGAAAGGCCAATGTGCTGAACATCAGCAACAGCGCCAAGTACATCGACAATTCCACAATGAGAACGCCGCGCCGATGTGCTGGGGGTATGATGTTCGACGTGTTCATTGCAGGCGCACCTCCCGGGCCACGCTGATGTGCCGATGTGTGGCCGGATCGTCCGGCTGCCACTCGAGGCGAATGGTTTCTTGAGTGCGGGTTAAAATAAATTTTCCGGCCGGCAAATTGGCGGCGGCTTGGGCGCTGACGGAATACGGGTGTTGCCCCGGCGCGAAGTTCTTACCCGCACCGGCAGCGAGCACTTCCATTTCGCCGTCCACAATTTCCATCGCCACCGCGCGCAGGTACAGTTCGCGGGTGTGTTGTTGATCGTGCAAAGACGAGGCCACCAGCGGGATCATCACCGCCGTGAGGATAGCCAAGGCCGCCATCACCTCCGCCGTCAACGAGCCGCGCTGGCGTTTCTTAATTGTTGATGGATGGGGCGTTACCACAATGAGACGGCCTCCATTGCGCTGATGAGAAATTGGAACACACTCAACATCACGAGGCCCACGACGGCGCCATTATAAAACACCAAGCCGGTGGTCGCCATTTGCGCGGCGGATTGTTCCTGCTGTGACGCGCGGGCATCGAGCATCTCGTGCCACGCGCGCAGGGCCGGCAGAAACCCCTGTCCCGCGCGCGCCGCAGTGGTGAGGCGCCATTGAAATTCACCCGAGCCATCAATGCGACCCACGGCTTCGGGCAAGGGCATTCCGTTTGCCAAATCCGCGCTCACTTGCACCGCGCGGTTTTGATAAATCCGATTGCCCGTGCTTTCGGCAGCCAACTCCAACGCGCGCGCTTCCGGCAAGCCGGCATCGAGCAACAGCGCCAGCGACACAGAAAAATCGCGCTGCACCCGCTTGCGGCGCCACGGTAAGGCGAGCGCCATCCGCGCGCTCAGCCCCGGCACGACGCGGGCAACATACTGTTCCAACCGCGGTCCGGCCAAAAACGCCAGCGCGAAAACCCAAATAGCCAACAACACCAGCGCGTGAATGCCGACCACCCACCCAAGGTTGACCATCAACCAATCAAAGAGCACCGCCGACGTTTCGGGCGCGCTCATCTCGGAAATGATGGCTTGGAATTTTGGGAAAATAAAAACGCCCAAGATCGGCAATATGATCAAACTCATCGGCATCACGACCAGCAACAACAGCACGAAATGATTCTGCGCTGTGCGGGCTTTTCCTGTGGCTTCACCCAACACCGCGCGGCAAGCGGGCAGCACTTTTTGCAGGTCGCCCAGCTCGCGCCCCACCGCCAGCAGCGAAACGATCCGCGGCTCAATCAGCCCGGGCGCTTGGCGCAAGGCCACCACTAATTCCATTTCGCGCAGGCGCGTCACCAGCAACGGCTCCTGTTTTCCCTTGCGCCCGCACACCGCCACCACTTCAGGTTTGGTAAGCAAAAAAATAAACATGGCCGGAATTATAAAACCGGCAAAGGCCAAACACCCTCCAGCAAACTGCCCGCCAAAAAACAGCGAGGCGGAGCTGGCACTGGCCAGTAAAATATTTACCAACGCCAACCAGATGGCCAGCCTACGCCCCCACGCCCGAAAGCGAATCAATTGCACGCCTGCCCAAATAATGAATCCATCCCAAATGATCACCAAGCCGAACAAAGGCATAAACCCGTAATCATCAACAGGTTGATTGGACGGGTACGTGACCATACAGATCAATGTGATGATCAAGCTCACCGCGCCCATCAAAATATGCACCATCCCCAGCACAAACGGCGTGCGCGGGGTGGTCAGGAATTCCACCGAGCGATCGCCCGCGCGCGCGCAGGACAGAAAGATTTCCTCCGCACGCCGCCCTTCGCGCAGGCCCATCTCGAGCAGGTTGAGAAACAACCTCGAATTTTCCCGCCGCCGCAACGGCAATCCCAGCACAAATCCACCCAACCGCAGCATTGGGAACATCAAGAGCACCAATCCGACGATCACGATGATCTGAATAAAATCGTTATCCGTCATAATCGAAAATTTTAAGCGCTAAGCCGATCCATCATTCCCGTGACGGCCATCATCACTGGAATTACCTGCACCATAATTAAAAGTCCCAACGCGAGAACAGCCATTGGGAGCGCGGCAAACAAAAAGGCATCCGTACGATGCGTCTGGCGGGCGTGATACAAATCCGCCGCACGCTCGAAGCCGGCGGCCAAGTCCTCACCGCCGCTGCGCAGCACCCACGTGAAGAGTGGCGGAAACACCTTACCGGGCTGAGCAAATTCCTCAGGCTTGCCTTCGCCGCGCTCGAGGCGTTCGCTCCATTCGGCCAATTCCGCGCCCGCTGCGTTGTCTGCTTCCAATTCGCGTACCAACGCCAGCGATTCGCCCAGCGTACAGCCGCTGCGCAGCAACATCGCCATCGCACCCGCCACGCGCGCCAGGCTCGCTTCGCGAAAAGCCGGCAGTCGCCAAACCATATTCCGCCGCATCCCAGGCGATGCCAGCAATCCTACTGCGATGAGAGTCAAGGACATCAAAGCCACCGGCGGTGCCCATTGATAAAAGCGGTACATCACTGGTTCTTCGCCTCTCCCATAAAAATCCCCCAGCGGCACGACCGTCAACACTTCCGCCATACTCCAAGCCACGCCGAACGACAACGCCGTGGCGGTGAGCAATACCAGCATCGGATACACCATCAGTCCCTTCAGCCGCAGCCAAGTGGTGTGAGCGCGCGCGTAGTGATCGGCCAGCCACTGCAGCACGGAGGGGAGGTTGTTGGCCTCGGCGCCGACGTGCAGCATTTTTTTGTAAAGGCGCGGCAGGTCGCGGCGTTCCAGCGCGTCGGCCAGCGGTGTGCCGGCGGCGAGGTCTTTTTCCAGCGCCACCAACTCCGCGCGCAAGGGGCCACGCTCCATCGAACCGGCCAGCTCGCGCAAGCTGCCCTCCAGCGGCAGACCGCTCTTCAGCATCCCAGCCAGTTGTTCGTTGGCAAAGGCGAGTTCGTCAGATTGGATTGGCATTTTACAAAGGGTTTTATGAACCCAAAACACGCTCGAGTTCTGCGGCGTTGGTGAGGTTTTCTTTGAGTAAAACTTTTCCTGCTTCGGCTAATGGCTCGGCCGGTTGAAAAACGGATGCCCCGTGCTCGCGCACCTGCGCCCGCAATGCGTCATCCATCCGCGCCCACTCGGAAACGGGCAAGCGGTTTTTATAACCCGTCTCCAAACAATCCCCGCAACCTTCGCCCGCGCACGCGGCGCACAAACGGCGGACAAGCCGCTGATTAAACACCAACGCCAATGCGGCTGCGACGGCGTAGCGATCCGGGCACATCGCCAGCAACCGCTCGAGCACACCGGAGCACGAGCCTGCGTGCAGCGTGGAAATCACAAGATGACCGGTGAGCGCCGCGCGCACGGCGATGCGGGCGGTTTCTTCATCGCGAATTTCGCCAATCGCCAGCACTTGCGGATCCTGCCGCATCAAGTGCCGTGCAGCGGTGGCGAAGGTCAAGCCGCGCGCCTCGTTCACTTCGGTTTGCATAATGCCCGGCAGCACCTGCTCCACGGGATCCTCCACGGTGATGATGTGGCGGCCGCCACTTTGGGCCAAGTGACGCAGGCAGGAATAAATGGTGGTGGTCTTGCCGCTGCCTGCCGGGCCGGTGAGGAGCAGCAAACCGGATTGCGATTTCAAAAAAGTTTCCAACACCGCGCGGAGCTCGGATTGATAACCCAATTCATCAAGCGACTGCGCGGCTTCCGGGAAAAAGCGCAGCACAATTTTCTCGCCCGTGACGGTGGGATACGTCGCCACGCGAACATCATGGGCGGCATTGATTTCTTCGCGCGCAATGCGACCATCCTGCGGGAGGGAATCTTGATAGGTTTTCAATCGCGCCAGATATTTGATGCGGCCAAACACGCGCCCCGCCACGGCGGCTGAAAACTCATCCACCGGCGCCATCAAGCCATCGAGCCGGAAGGACACTTGCGCGCCCGATTCGCCCGAGCCACACATTTGCAAATGCACATCGCTTGCCCCCGCCCGCTCCGCGCGCCCCACCAATTCATCCACTGCCTTGACTGCGGCAGATTCGAAATCATCGGAAGCATTTGAGTTGTTCGCCAAAACGACCATGTTGGGTCATCGATTCCTGCTAAACAAAATTAACACACGGCAGACTAGCCTCCAACACAGAAACCAGATTTGATCACGGATATTCAAGATAAAAAACAGTCCATCCTGAATATCTTTGTTCAATGAACTGTGAAGAAAAGACCGACCGGAATGAAAAAAGACCGCCCGAGCGGTGAACCGAAATTCACTTCCCAGACGGTCAAGCCCTGTTGAATCGACATCAGCCGGAGCCGAAGCCGTCTCGCCAAGGATGCCTCGGGTGGAGGCGACAAGCCTGAGTCTCACCGGAATTCACCCCGAAAGATTTGTCCCAGCTGAAGGCCCACTCGTAAAAATAGCCCTTCCGAACCTCTGACTCGGCCAGCTTCCTTTCCAAGTTTCCCCGAAAATTCTGCCGACAAATTGAAACTACCACAAATGATTGAAACGCGAAGTAAAACTTATTTTCCTCTCTTCACAGGTTATTCACAATTGAGAGCAACCCTGCTTCAAAGAAAACGGTTGAATGGGTCCTGATTATTTTTTGGAATAAGCGACCAGCCAATCGGCTGCAGCTTTTTCGGCACTGGCTTTTTCCGCAGCGGTTACCTTGGGCTCTTTGAGTACCGTTTGCTGCATGCGTGGCAGGAATGCCTTGGCAACTTTGCTGCCCAAACCATCGGCGATGAGATACCATTTATAGGCAGCAGGGTAATCGCGCGCGGGGAGGCCTACTTGATTGTAATACAGCTCGGCCAAACCAAGTTGGGACTCCACATGACCTTTTTCGGCGGCTTTGGTGTACCACTCCATCGACTTTTTATAATCGCGCGCGGTGCCCTGCCCGTTGCGGCACATCCACCCCACGGTGGATTCTGAAATGATATGGCCTTTTTCCGCCGCGGCCAAATACGCCTTGTACGCCTCAGCGTAATTTCGGCTTGTTCCTTTGCCGGCATAATAAAGATCACCCAGCTCGTGCAAGGTGGCGGCATCTCCCTGCGCGGCTGCGGCTTTGACGGATTCGAACTTCGCCTTGGCTGCCGCAATGGCAGGATTCACCGGTGCGGGCTTTGCGGGTGGCGCCGGTTTATTTTGAGCCCCAGCATTAAGGGAAATCAACAAGGTGGAAATCAGAAGGGTTTTCATAATTGGTATGTTCATGAGCAAAAATAACTAAGTGATTGTTGTGTGACCAAACATTTATCGTGGTGAACCGTCCGCATTCCAAGTCTTGAGCGGTTTCTGATCGCCTTTGGCGTTCCACTCGCGGCGCTTGAGTTCAGTGCCCGCTTCGAAGATGCGTTCGCTACGCTTGCTGCCATCCTCAAACCACGTGGTGTACGCACCGTTGAGTTGATCGTTTTGGAAATCCGCCTCGGACCGTTTCTGGCCGCTCTCATAAAAAACCGTGTGCACCCCGTCGCGATGACCGCGCGTGTAGTGGACATCAATCTGCAATTCACCTGTCTCATACCAAACCTGATGCGGCCCGTTGCGCTGGCCGTCATTGTAGGTCACCAGCGAATTACGATTGCCATTTTCAAAAAACCAAATCTCCTCCCCGTGTGCCAAGCCTTCCCGAAACTCGCCCTCCAGCGACACTGCGCCGTTGTCGTACAAATCCACCGCACGCCCGGTGAATGGCCCGGCGCCACCCTTTTGAAAAGCGCGGCAGCCCTCCTCCCATTGCTCATAGGATTCCCCCTGTTCATTGCGCCACTCGAGCTGGGCATATTTGATCGCGCGTGCAGATTGGGTTGTCATCCGGAAATGATCATTTCTCATGTCTCAACGGTCAAGGAATTTTCAAGAAGGATTTGAACCTTGAAAATTGATTAGTGAAAATTGAAGAATAGCCCGTGCCCAAAATCATCATCCTCGACGGACACACCCTCAACCCTGGCGACCTCTCTTGGGACGCCCTGAGCGCACTGGGCGACTTGACCGTACACGATCGCACGCCGGCCACGCAGGTAGCCGAACGGGCTGCCGGCGCAGAGATTGTGTTCACAAACAAATCGCTCGTGCCCGCCGCCGCCATCGAGGCTCTGCCGGAGTTGCGCTATATTGGCGTGCTCGCCACCGGTTATAATGTCGTAGACACCAGCGCAGCGGCCGCCCGCAATATTCCGGTGACCAATATCCCCGGCTACGGCACCGAGTCGGTCGCACAGATGACCTTTGCGCTGTTGCTCGAGCTAGCCTCGCAACCGGCCCTACACAACGCCAGTGTACGCAATGGGGACTGGAGTGCGTGCCCCGATTTTTGTTACTGGAAAAAACCGCTCGTGGAATTGCACGGGCTCAC
>JACKQG010000338.1_pt1 | contig 69390 bp, 51 predicted proteins | sample 8237621 | NCBI WGS metagenome assembly JACKQG01 (sample SAMN15677084, study PRJNA649215) | marine metagenome | biome: marine; feature: Black Sea; material: saline water; isolation source: suspended particulate matter (SPM) from the Black Sea western gyre | collected 2013-06-09/2013-06-10 | depth... | reverse complement strand
TGAATGGACAATTGACTCTGGTGAAATAACTGCCAACCTGAAGCTTAAGCGTAGTTATATTCAGGAAAAATACAAAGACCAAATCGACGAATTGTTTGTTTGATAGCTCAGGGCAATTTAATTCATGATTCTAAATACCAGCTCTTTCAAGTCTCCATAACTGGTGGCATTGTTGCTACCTACACCCTTGCTCTTTAAATCGAGGGTGCGTATATTTGAAATTATCGATTTTAGTTTTAGCGGAGAAAATGATTTGGATGCTTGATTATAATCCTTAACAAAAAAAGGTGAAACACCCAATTCGGAAGCAATTTGATTGGGTTGTTTATTTTTAATATTGTGGTAAAGAAAAACCTTTATGAAATAATTATGAAGCATAACCGAAATCATCTGTAAAGGATGATCTTTAGGATTTGATTCAAAATATTGGATAATACGGTGGGCTTTTAACTGGTCCTTTTCGCATAACGCGTTTTGCAACTCAAATAAATTATAATCTTTACTAATACCAATGTTTTGTTCTATTTCATTTTCGGTTATATGTGTCTTGTCGCTCAGATTAATTACTAACTTCTCAATTTCATTTGAAATTTTCCCGAGATCATTGCCAAGATAATCAGCCATAAGCATTAATGCGATGGGAGAAATAGAATATCCCTTTGCGCTTATTTCCGACTCAATCCATTTTGGTATCAAATAATCTTTAACTCTTTCAGAATCGAACACAATAGTTGATTTTGAGGAGTTCATTTTCTTATAAAATGATTTTCGTTTATCAAATTTTTTGTGCTTGTATGCAATTATAAGAATTGTGGTGTTAAGCGGAGCATTTATATATGTTTCAATATCTTCAATGTTATTAATGTATTGTGCTTCTTTAACAATAACAACCTGATAATTTCCCAACATTGGATATCGCCGGCTGAGATCTATCACCTCATTTGCACTCACATCGCGACCATAAACAATTGTTTGATTAAATCCTTTAAGGTCTTCATCCAGTATGCTGTTTTCTAATAGGGAGGTTATTTTATCGATAAAATAAGGTTCCTCACCTGATAAAAAATAAACCGGTAAAAATATATTATTCTGAATATCTCTGATTATGTCTTCGTACTTCAAAACTAAAATTTCAGGTGTTTAACTGTAACGCCATTGTTTATAAGTTGTTTTAGCGATTCGATGCCGATTTTTAAATGTTCCTCAACAAAGTCCTCGCTTACTTTTTTATCACTTTCAATAGTTTTAATCCCCTCGGGAACCATTGGTTGATCCGTTACAAGTAGCAGTGCGCCAGTTGGAATTTCATTAACGAAACCGACTGTAAATATTGTTGCAGTTTCCATATCAATGGCCATCGATCTGGTTTTTTGTAGGTATTTTTTAAACTTTGTATCATGTTCCCAAACACGTCTGTTTGTCGTAAAAACTGTTCCAGTCCAGTAATCTCTTTTAAAATCGCGAATAGAAGTTGATATAGCTTTTTGAAGACTAAAAGCAGGAAGAGCAGGGACACTTTCGGGAAGATAATCGTTGGATGTACCTTCGCCCCTTATTGCCGCAATGGGCAAGATTAAATCTCCCACTTGATTTTTTCTTTTCAGACCGCCACATTTCCCTAGAAAAAGTACTGCCTTAGGGTCAATGCCGCTAAGTAAATCCATAATTGTTGCCGCATTTGCACTACCAATTCCAAAATTGATTATAGTGATATCTTCTGCAGTTGCACATGGCATAGGCCTGTCTTTACCAACTATTTCTACATTATTCCATTCGGCAAACAAATTAAGGTATTCGCTAAAATTTGTAAGTAGTATATATTTTCCGAAGTTTTCCAGTTTCATTCCGGTATATCGCGGTAGCCAGTTGGAAACTATTTCATGTTTATTCTTCATGATTTAATTTTAAGCAAAGTTAATAATTTTGCGGATTTTTAGCGTAGTTTTATAGGTTCTTAATATTATTACCTTAATGAAATTAAACCTTCCGCAATATCAATTTAAAACAAGGGTAAACTCTTTGAGGAAAGATGAGATCTTTGATGAATTTCGAAAGAAGTTTATACTATTAACGCCTGAAGAATGGGTAAGGCAAAATTTTATAAAGTTTTTAATAGAAGAAAAAAAATATCCTTCCATGCTTATTGCAATTGAAAAAGGCATTAAAGTAAATAATATGCAAAAACGATTTGATGCGGTAGTTTACAATCGTAATGGGCAGCCGGTAATGCTCTTGGAATTTAAATCGCATGGGATTAAAATATCCCAAAAGGTAATGGAACAAATATCAAGATATAATTTAAATTTGAATGTAAGCTATCTGCTTGTAAGTAATGGTTTGGTACATTATTGCTGTTATATTAATAAAGAGACCGGAGATATTACTTTTTTAAATGATGTGCCCGATTTCAACGATTTAGGTGCTAAAGAAATTTAGCAAATAGTGAGAATTGAAACTGAATTTTCATCCTCAAATAAAGGCATTAATATCCCTCACTCTATGAAAAAATTGTAGTACAAAAAAAGTTCATATATAATTTATTTTGACTTTAGTAAAATATAGTACATTTGCTTGAAAATATTTTAAAGATTTAAAGAGATGAAAAAGACTTTAATTCAACTTGGCTTATTTGTGGTAATTATTGCACTTGGTTTTTTTGTGTACGAAAGTATCATGGAGCCTGTTAGGTTTAACAAGGAAAAAAAACAGAGAGAAAAGGTTGTTATTGAAAGACTTAAGGATATAAGAACTTCTCAGTTTATTTATAAACAACTATCAGGAGCATATGCTCCAAATTTTGACACTTTGATTTCTTTTCTGAAGGTGGCAGAAATTCCTGTTGTGAAAATTATTCCTGATCCCAACGACACAACATATACAATTACTATTAATGATACTGTTGGTTATATTAAAGTTGCGGATTCATTATTTGGGAAGCGGGATAATTTTAATTACACACAATTAGAAACCGTTCCTTTTTCAGGAGGCGAACTTTTTATTATGCAAGCTGACACAATAGTAAGAGGTGGAGTTAAGGTTCACGTATTTGAAGCCAAAGCACCTTTTACTACTTTCTTAAAAGGCATGAATGAACAGGCAATAATTAATATTATTGCAAAATTTGAAGATATTGAAAAATATCCTGGTTTGAGGGTTGGATCAATGACGGAGCCTTCAACCGATGGTAACTGGGAGTAAACTCGTACTCTTATGGCTTTACAGCTAAATCCATATATTAGTTATTTTGATAAGTCTTTTAGAGAGTCACAAACCAGAAGTTATACTCTGTCAATTCAGCTTTGGTTGAAAGGTCTTTTTTTTACGGTTTACAATCCCGAAAAAAATAAGTTTATCGGTCTTGAGGCATACAATTTTTCTGACATTAACTCTGTTGAACAATTACCCACATTTTTAGGGAAAGTACTTAATAACAAACCATCTTTTGCTTTTCCTTATAAATCGGTTTTCTTGATTTATCAAAATAAGTATTCAACATTAATTCCACAACCATTGTTTAGCGTAGAGCATAAAAACCTATATCTTGGGTTTAATCAACCTTTTCAGGAAAATAGCAGGATAGTATTTGACAAATTGAGAATTAATCAGGCTGTCAATATATATTACTTGTCAAATTTTGTGGTAGAAAAAGCAAAAGATTTTTGGCCAAATGTAAAATTGTTGCATTACTCAACAGCATTAATTACAAGCCTGTCGATAAATTTCAAAAACAAGGTTACTGCAAAAACCTTATTTGTGAACCTTCACAAAAATCATTTCGACATAGTGCATTTCAAAGAAAATAAACTTCATTATTTCAATTCTTTTGAGTTTCAGACAAAAGAAGATTTTATCTATTTTCTTCTAATAACTATCGACCAGCTAATACTTAACCCTGAAGATGTTAAGCTAATTATATCAGGAAATATTGACAAAACTGATGATACTTACAAGATGATACAACAATACATTAAGAATTATAGCTTTATCTCCAGAAATGATAATTATAGTTATTCTTTTGTAATGGATGAATTAAAATATCATCGTTATTATACCCTTTTTAATGCATTGCAGTGCGAATAATTAGCGGCAGATACAAACGTAGAATTATATCACCACCAAAAAACCTGCCCGTACGCCCTACAACGGATATGGCTAAAGAAAGCTTATTCAACATATTGGGAAACCATATTGATTTTAGTGATAAAACGGCTCTTGATTTGTTTGCAGGAACAGGAAATATTTCATATGAATTTGTATCAAGAGGATGTGGTTCTGTTACTTCTGTTGATGAGGATTTTGGATGCATAAAGTTTATTAATAAAACTGCCCAAAAGCTGGAAATGAAAGAACTGCAAATTGTTAAACAAGATGTATTCCGATTTCTAAGTAATTCTAAACGTAAATATGATATAATATTTGCTGACCCTCCATACAAGCTTGATAATATTGAAAGCATTAGTAAGCTAGTATTAGATAATAATTTGCTAAACCCGGATGGCTGGTTAATATTGGAGCATTCACGTGACTTAGACTTATCTGCATCCAAGAATTTTTACGAGCACCGGAAATATGGTAAAGTTAATTTTAGTTTTTTTCACATTCGTAGTGTTTGATTATTTACTATTTTCACCAATCAACTAACGTTTAATTACCCTGAAAGTAAAGAAGAAATTATTAACATTAAATTTATTATCATGAAATTAACAATTTTAGGATTCATGGCAATTGCCATCCTGGTGTTTTTATCCTGTGAAAAGGAAAATAAACAAATGACCGATACACAATTGATTGAAGCAATACAAAAGGCAGGCAACAAACAAAACATTGATGCAGCTGAATTACCCTCCGCTTCCATATCAATTTTAGAACAAGACTACTCCGAAAGTTATGTTGATGATGCAAAACTTGCTCCCGAATTAGGTTATGAGGTGGACATGATTAGAGAAAGGGGTTCATATATTGGAGAGCGTTCGCAAGCATATTTTGATTTGAGAGGTAGAGAGTTGAGGATTGAAAAAGGTGACAAGGACAGAAAAGAATGTTTTGACTTTGTATATCCTGTAAACTATACCATGCCTGATGGCACAACAGTTACAGGGAATAATGAAAGAGAAGTCACTGCGGCAATTAAAGCCTGGTACGAGGCAAACCCGGGTTCAAATGAACGTCCCACAATCCAATATCCTGTGGAAGTTAATTTCAAAGGGAGGATTCTTAATATTAATAATGATGAAGAAATGCGTAGGGTTAAGTCTGCGTGCGATGGAGAAAAAATACGATGCTTTGTTTTGGTATACCCACTAACTTATATTATGCCCGACGGGTCGACAATTACCGGCAACAACAAAGAGGAAATTGGAATTGCCATGCGAAACTGGTATTCATTAAATCCTGGCGTTGACGAAAAACCAGCACTCCAGTATCCGGTTGATACAAAATGGAAAGATGGCACTGTCAAAACCATCAATAACGAAGGTGAGATGCGTAGGGCAAAAGCGGCTTGCAAATAATAAATTTATAAAACTATACAATAAAAAAGGGCCGCAGATAATAATCCGCAGCCCTTTTTTATGGTTTGGATGGTTTTTACTTCTTTCCACCCAACATTTGAATTTCGTTGGCTAATACTTCTGTTATATATTTGGTATTTCCATCTTTATCGTCCCATGAACGATAAGTAAGTTTTCCGGCAACGGCTATTTCGCTACCTTTTTTCAAATATTTCTCAGCTATTTTAGCTACATTTCCCCATGCAACAATGTTATGCCACTGGGTTTCTTCTACGCGTTCACCTTCTTTATCTTTGAAATAGTCAGATGTTGCAAGTGAGAATTTAACTTTGGTTTTGTTTTCGCCAAAAGTTGTTGTTTCAGGATCAATTCCTAAACGTCCGATCAGTTGTACTGAATTTCTTAAAGTTGTCATAATAGTAAATTTAATTAGTTAAAAAATATATTTAATTAGTTAATGATTCGTTTTTAGCTACTGAGAATAACCTGCAGGTAATGTTGTTTCAATATTGTATGAACGAAATCTGAGGCAAACATACTGCGGTGTATCAACCTAAGTCGTATATTAACCATTTACTTACGTTATTATACGTAAATAAACGATTAAAAACGTATTGTGGTCTGAAACACAAATAAATAGAAAAAATCCAAAAACAATAATAATGTGATAATATTGAAAATTTCCAAGATAATATTTAGCATATCAGCTAATATAATGACCGCTGATTGTAAATTGAATACCTTTGTATTTTAGAATTTTTATAATGTTTTGGGTAACTATGCAACATCAAACAACCGGTTACAATAATTGTTATGAACGATAAAGTAAATATTACAACAATAATTATTGTCATGCTCATCCTTACGGGATCGTACTTTAATTTTACTTCACTATATTACCTTATTCCGGTAGTATTAACTTATGTAATTATTAATGCTGTCGGCTCATCAAGAATTCAACTCAATTATTTCTTTCCATCATATTGCAATGCAACAACCACTAAAAAGGAAATTGCCCTAACTTTTGATGATGGCCCTCATCCTGTTATTACTCCAAAACTTATTGAATTACTCGATTCATACAATACACCAGCCACATTTTTTTGCACAGGTAAAAATGCAGTGGCAAATCCTAAAATTGTAACCACCATAATCAACAAAGGTCATCTAATAGGAAATCACAGTTATGGTCATTCGCGATTCTTCGACTTGTTTTCATCAAAAAACATGCAAAAAGAAATTTTAGATACAAATGAGGTAATAACAACAATAACCGGAAAAACGCCACGATTGTTTAGGCCACCTTATGGAGTTACAAACCCTATGCTTAGCAAAGCTTTAATCAAAACTAACATGGTATCGGTGGGGTGGAGTCTGAGGTCGTACGACACTGTTAAAAGCAGCAAAAAAGTTATGGCGAAACTGACAGATGATACAAAGGCCGGCGATATTGTCCTTTTTCACGATACAAATCCAAACGTTATTACAATTATCGAAGACTACTTATTTTGGCTTCAAAAAAATGATTTTAAAATTGTAAGTTTGACGAGTTTGTTAAACATACCTGCTTATGAAGATTAATGCTTTGATATTCATTATATTATTTTTGGCAATATTGCCTCAAGCTGCTCATTCACAGGGTAACGAATTCATAACCGTTAAAGATATTGATGCACTAAAAACAAAACTGGCGGCTCATACATCCTCTACTTTTAGTATCGAAAGCAACTTTATTCAAGAAAAACACTTGTGGATGTTAAACGAAGTTCTGGTTAGTGAAGGTGAATTTCTTTTTAAAAAGGAGAATAATGTAAAATGGCAATACACAACACCTATTAAATACACAATCATTATTCATAATGGCCTATTCACGATTGTAAGCAATAACAAGGTGAATGAGTTTAGTATAGATTCCAATCCGCTTTTTCGCGAAATAAATAATATGATCGTTACTGCAATTCGTGGCGATTTTATTGATAACACTGATTTTGATGCAGAGTTTTTTGAGAATCAAAGTGAGTATTTGTCCAGATTATCACCAACTAATAGTCAGGTCGGTTCAATGTTGGAGAAGATTGAAATCTATTTTAACAAAAAGGATATGCAAGTTATTAAAGTTGTTTTTCGCGAACCCGGAGATGATTTTACTCTGATCACTTTTCAAAACAAAAAACTTAATTCCGAGTTATCGGATGACAGATTTTTAATCGATACTAAGTGAAATATTCCTCGGTAATAATAAAGCAAAATGCTGCGATTGGATTAATAATTTCAACCCTGTTTATTATATCATCCTGCTCAATAAAAGGGTATAAACCAATAACAAATTCTGAAAAGAGCAAAATTCCAGCGCCCCGGATTTTTGATGAGTATTTTAATAAAGCCCTTTACAAAACCTGCATGAACATTTACGGTAAAAGTATAACGGGCCTTACTTTAATTAAAAAAACCGACAGCTCATATAGAGTTGTATCAATGTCGGAGTTGGGTATGAAATACTTTGATTTTGAATTTCTATTGGACAAACATAAAACAACCAGAGTACATTATATTATGGAACCATTGAACCGAACACCGCTTATTAATTTGCTGAAAAGAGATTTTGGTTTGCTTTTGTTCCTGCCTGAAATAAGTGAATCACATATTATGATAAGCGATGACGACAATGCCAGGATGATTGTTTTACGAAATAATCATGTGTACTTTTTTAACGCCCACGGGAATATTAATAAAATAACAAAGCGACGTTGGCCACTACAAATGAAATCCATGATTAATGTGTCTGGCTACAAACAAAATATTCCGAATACTATTAATATTGATGATGCTATGGTTTCAATTGAATTCGAACTGATAGATTTATAGTTGGTCAGGTTTTTGAATCCAAATGCAACTTTTCCTTAGCTATTATTATCAATATATTACTAACTTGCGTTTGATTTTACTTTTAGGTGATGATCTAATTAGTCACACTGGAATTAGCTAATCGAAAAAAGATTGAAGCTGTCATGAAAACCATTAAACTAATAATTGTTTTTTTTACATTACTAACTTTGGGATTTGGCACTAACCGGGCTGTTAATAACAAAATAAAATCGGGTGACAATGTAGATACTAAAATTGATAATCAGGGTTACTGGCGGCAGGCTGCTAAAAAAGGACTTGTAGATTATAATCCTGATATAGAAGTCGCCACTGCTATATTTACCGGAAGCAGTATAAGTGCAAAATCTGTATTCACTATTAATTCCCCAGATATTGCTGTAACCGAAATCAATTCCACGCAAAGTGAGAATTCTGTATTTGTTAATCCGTTGGATGAAACCAACTTACTTAACTCTAATAATTCCACCAACAGCTCTGTTGATACTGCCTATGGAGCAAACGCCCTTTTTTCATTCAACTCAGGAACTACATGGGATGGTGATATTGAAGGTGCTGGTGCCGATAACGCAGGCGATCCGGCAGCTACCATAGGATTGAACGGCAGATGGTATGTAAATTTCATAAACAGCAGTTGGGGATTGGGTGTATCATACTCCGACGATCAGGGTGAAACATGGACTACCAGGCAGGCTGCACCAAATCCAGGTATAATTACTGACAAGAATCATATGTGGATTGATAATAGTTCAATAAGCCCATACGAAGGAAATTTATATGTTGTATGGACAAATTTTGGCGGTCCTTATGAGGGGGAAATAGGATTTAGCTACTCAACAGATGATGGCGAAACGTGGACTGTTAACAGCAATATAAGCTCTGATGTTAATGCAGGAAGTCATAACCAGGGAGTGAACCTTAGCACTGGGCCAAACGGCGAACTCTATGCCGTTTGGGCTATTTACGATAGCTGGCCATCGGGTGGCAGTGACGAAGTAGCAATAGGCATGGCCATGTCTCTCGATGGCGGTAATACATGGAATCAGGCCAAAAGGATAATTACTAACATAAGAGGCATCAGAGCTACAATGACCAATAAAAATATGAGAGTAAATTCGTTTCCAGTGGCAACTGTTGACGACAGCAACGGAGCCGATAAGGGGGCTATTTATGTTACCTGGGCCAACATTGGTACTCCTGGAATCAATTACGGCAATAATATTGATGTATATGTAATTAAGTCCGTCGACAATGGAACCACGTGGAGTAACCCATTAAAAGTAAACAGTGATGTTGGAGGAAGGGGTAAACAACATTTTTTCCCGTGGATAACCTGCGATCCTACAAATGGCATTCTGAGTATGATTTATTATGACGACCGTAATGTTGATTCAAGCCAATGTGAAGTTTATTGTGCTAACTCCGTTGATGGTGGTTCAACATGGGAAGAGTTTAAAGTGAGTGATGTGAGCTTTACTCCCGCACCAATACCCGGTATGGCTGATAAATATATGGGTGATTATCTGGGGATACATTCAAAAAATGGTGTGGTTTACCCTGTTTGGACCGATAACCGCATGGGATATGCAATGTCATTTTGTTCGCCTTATGAAACTAACCCGCTTAACAGGCCAACCAACCTTAGCGGTGATGTTGATTTTGATTCTGGAACCGTAAACTTAATATGGACATATGAAGATACAGAAGGGTTTTTAAAGTTTATAATTTACAGGGATGGTGATTCTATATCTTCAACTACCGACACTATATTTACGGAAATTCTTCCCCAATATGGATTATATAATTACCGTGTAACAGCATACTATTCGGGCAATGTGGAATCAGGGGCATCGGGTCTACCATTGCAATGGGGAGATGTTGTTATTTCAGTTAACCCCGACAGCATATCTAATCACCTTTCAATAGGAATTCAGTCAGATAATCAAATTGTAATAATTAATGAAGGCCAGCTTGATCTTGAATACAGTATTAATCTTCAACCTACCGAAGCAATACTCGGATATTGTGCAGCAAGTGGTGGTGGTGGTGAGGGTAACGAATTTATAAGTGGTGTTGATGTTGGCGATATCTACAATATAAATACAGAAAGCGATAATTATACTGATTATTACAATCTTTCTACCACGATGGTAGTTGGAGAAAATTATGATATTACTGTTACAAATGGTGAACCCCACGACCTTGATCAATGTGGTGTTTGGATTGACTGGAATGGGGATGAAGTATTTGATAATGGTGAACAAACATTAATGAAAAGCATCCAGGCAACTGGCAAATATACAGGTACAATATCACCTCCACCGGGTGCTGTTAGTGGTACTACAAAGATGAGGGTGCGAATTACTTATACCGGAGCACTTCAGCCCTGTGGAACTACAACATTTGGCGAGGTTGAAGATTATTCAGTAGTTGTCCAGGGGTGGTTAAATGTTTACCCATTGTACGGGTTAATACTTCCGGGAGACACAAATTTTATAACTGTTAATTTCAATACTATAAATTTATCTGAAGGGTTGTATACTACCAATGCCGTTATTTCTTCAAATGATCCATTTAACAGCATTATCGAATTGCCCTTATCCCTTCAGGCAGATTATATAATTGTTGATGCATTAGTTGATCTGTCAGAAGTTTGCTCCGGTCAAATTGTGCAGTTAATGGCGCAGGTTTCAGGACTATTTGATACTTTATCATATGTGTGGAGTTCCCAACCCGAAGGTTTTAATTCCACGATGGCGCGACCGCTTGCCATGCCATTTGTTTCAACATGGTTTAAAGCAGAAATTTTGGATGGCGAACATAATTCAACTGACTCAGTGTACGTTAAAGTAATAACATCCCCTGAAATAATTCTTGGTTCCGACACCAGTCTTTGTAGTTCAATTACATGGATTTTAAATGCAGGTCACTCTGGGTCATCGTACTTATGGTCAACCGGCGATACAACACAAACCATAACCGTTGATACTTTTGGTACCGGTTTCGGGGCTCAATCAATATCAGTAGAAGTATTGGATACATTGGGCTGTACAGGTTATGATGAAATTAATATCGAGTTTGTTAATTGTTCGGGGATTAACCAACATAATATTCTTAATTTTAGTGTTTATCCGAATCCAAATAATGGTGAATTTCATATCAGAACAGGAAATACAAATAACAATAATTATGAGCTGAAGATTTTTGATATTACTGGTGTAATTGTTTATAAAAACTACAATCTTCAAGCATCAGAAACAGGTGGTTTATATGTTAATGCAGGCAGCCTTAAAGATGGTGTTTATACAATTTTATTAGTATGTAATGGGCAGGAATACGCCAAAAAATTTGTGTTAAAAAATTAACTCACTATTATACTGTTAATCATGCAACCTTTTCACACTACTGTTTTAAAGACTTTGAAAATATTTATGTTAAAAATGCAACCTTTTTATTATAATTAATTGTCAATTCAAATAAAAATTATATATTGCGATTCATATATATGATGGTTTTCATTATAGTAAATATTATTAACGAAATATAATTAACGATCAATTTAGGATTGAAAATAAAGTAGTTAGAATATTTTCATGCCTAAATTGACATAAAAATCATTAAATTCATTACTATGAAAAAAATGTATCTCATGCTAGCAGGCTTATTTCTGGCCAGCTTACTCAATGCACAAACCTTGCTTAGCGAGGACTTCAGCTCAGGTACGATGCCTCCATCGGGGTGGATCGCACTGCCATTAAATTCTGGATGGTATAGCAGCCCAACAGCCATGGCTGGCGGATCGTCTCCTGAATGCAAATTTGAAGGGTTCACTTATTCCGGAACTGCCCGGTTAATATCGCCCTATATGAATATGACTTCTGTTGATACTGCTGTTTTAATGTTTAAACATTACTACACAAGAGCTGGGTCAGGTTTAAGTATAGGTGTTGCCATCGCAGATGGAACTTCCTGGATTCCGGTATGGGAAGAAACGCCAACGCAGAACATAGGGCCCGAAGTTATTACAATCATGCTAACCGGAACTCAAATTGGCGGTTCGAATTTCAGGTTTTGTTTTTACTTATCAGGAAATATGACAGCCGTTAACACCTGGTACATTGATGATGTGTTAATGTTTGCCCCTAGCGCATTCGATTGCCAACTATCCAGTATTCTGACTCCAGGCGTAATTACTGAGCCGACTCCTGTTGTTGGGGCTATTGTTAACCTTGGGAATACTGTAATTAATGAGGCAAACCTTACATGGGTTTCCTATTCTGGTATTGAACGCGATTCTACTTTCACCAACCTGAACATGGCTTTTCTAGAAACAACAGAATTAACATTTGATGGCATGTGGATCTCCCCGTTTGGTCAGCATGACCTTAAAATGTGGATTAATAGTGTAAACGGACAATCTGATTATGATCAGACCAATGATACATTAGTTAAATCTATTGAATATCAATCGATAGTATTACCAAGGAAACCTCTTTTTGAAGAATTTACAAGTTCCACTTGTCCTCCTTGCGCAACCTTAAACTCTACATTTGTACCATGGTGTATTACACATGCTGATGAGATTACATTGGTAAAATACCAAATGAACTGGCCAGGATCGGGAGACCCTTATTATACTGCTGAAGGAGGTACCCGCCGAAATTATTATGGAGTAAATTTTGTTCCTGATTTATATTGCAATGGTGGTAACATTAGCGAAAGCACTTCTGCGGCTAATGCTGCATTAATCAGTGCTTTGGAGTTAACTTCAACATTTGATATTGCCTCTACTTTCACAATTTCCGGAACAAATATTTCAATAACAACAAATATTCTACCTTTTGCCACTAACTCATCACTTAGAGTACATAACATTGTCATGGAAAAGATTACAACTGGAAATGTTGGAACAAATGGTGAAACCGAATTCCATCATGTGATGATGAAAATGATGCCTGATGCGAATGGGGCTTCCACATCATTTGTTAATGGTCAACCAATTCAGCTTTTATATAACTACGATTTATCTACAACTAATGTTGAAGAATACGATGACCTAATAGTAGGAGTTATTATCCAGGATTTTTCATCAAAAGAAGTTTTGCAATCATCATATGGGTTGCAGAATACAGTATTCTCCGATGAAGCCCGCCTAAGTACTATTACTCTTGACGGTGTAGCCCTGGAAGGTTTCGACCCTGATATTTTTGAATATAATGTACTATTACCTCCTGGAACCATCGAAGAACCTATTTTAATCGCAACCCCTATGGATGAGGAAGCCCTTACTATTACCAGCATGGCCTTTACTATTCCGGGAACGGCAATAATTGATGTGTATGCTGAAAACCTATTTGATCAAACACAGTATAGAATCAATTATAGTTATGATTATGTTGATATAGAAGAAAGTCCTCAACACTTGATTTCTGTATATCCCAATCCTGCCTACGATAAATTATTTATTTACGGATTGAAAAATAGTGATATTTCAATATTCTCCACTCATGGGAGTATCGTCTTACAAAAGAAAAACTTCTCGGGCAGCACACTTGATATCAGTCAGCTAAGCCGTGGCGTTTATGTTTTAGAGGTTCAGCTTAATACAAACCAAGTGATACGAAAAAAGATTCTGGTGCTATAAAGTATTGAATTTAATGATGTTTTAAGCTGTCTGTTCATCTGTTTTGACCAGGCAGCTTTTTTTTATCTTTACAAAAAAATTTAACCATGCAATTAAGCGAACAGGAACAGATAAGGCGCAATGCGCTTGAGGAGTTGTATAAACTTGGAATCAATGCATATCCGCCCGAAGAATACATAGTAAATGCATACGCTGATGAGATAAAAAGGCAATTCCCTGCTGATAATTCCCTGTTTCAGGATGTTAGTTTAGCCGGAAGGATAATGAGCAGACGGATTATGGGTGCTGCTTCTTTTTTGGAGCTTATGGACTCAACCGGAAGAATACAGTTGTACTTTAAACGTGATGATATATGCCCGGGTGAGGATAATACATTGTATAACATTGTTGTTAAGCGACTGCTTGATATTGGTGATATTATCGGAGTTAAAGGGTATGTGTTCGTGACAAAAATGGGAGAAATAACTATTCATGTAAAGGGGTTTTCTATTCTTGCAAAATCGCTTCGCCCATTGCCAATCGTAAAGGAAAAAGATGGTGAGGTTTATGATGCATTCACCGATCCTGATCAGAGATATCGTCAGCGTTATGTTGACCTGATCGTTAATGATGGCGTTAGAGACACATTTGTGAAAAGAGCACAAGTGATACGCTCTATGCGCGATTTTCTTAATGCAAAAAATTATTTAGAAGTGGAAACGCCCATACTCCAGGCAATTCCGGGTGGAGCGGCGGCTAAACCCTTTATTACACATCACAATGCCCTTAATATTCCGCTCTATTTACGAATTGCTAACGAACTCTATTTAAAAAGGCTTATTGTTGGAGGATTTGATGGTGTATTTGAATTTGCAAAAGATTTCAGGAATGAAGGTATGAGTCGTTTTCATAATCCGGAGTTTACACAAATGGAAATTTATGTTGCTTACAAAGATTATTTCTGGATGATGGAAATGACCCAACAGATGGTTGAAAAAATAACAATTGATCTGCATGGTACAACTAAAGTAAAGGTTGATGACAATATTATTGATTTTAAAGCTCCATTCAGAAGATTGAGTATTCTTGATGCCATTGAAGAAATTACGGGATATGATGTAAGTAATATGGATGCCGAACAATTGGCGATTACTTGCAAGAAACTAGGAATCGAAACTGACCCATCAATGGGAAAAGGAAAACTTATTGACGAGATATTTGGCGAGAAGTGTGAAGCTTCGTTTATACAACCTACATTTATTACGGATTATCCTGTTGCGATGTCACCACTGTGTAAAAGGCACAGAAACAACCCCGAGCTTACCGAGCGTTTCGAGCTAATGGTGAATGGAAAGGAACTCGCCAATGCATATACAGAACTGAATGACCCCATAGATCAGCGAAAAAGATTTGAAGAACAAATGGAACTCGCCGCACAGGGTGATGACGAAGCCATGGTTATCGATCTTGATTTTCTCCGGGCTATTGAGTATGGTATGCCCCCCACATCAGGCATGGGTATTGGTATTGACCGGTTGGTGATGTTAATGACTAATCAACCATCTATTCAAGAAGTATTATTCTTTCCGCAAATGCGTCCCGAAGCTATTAAAAAAACATTTGTTACTGAGGACTTTGTAAAGCTTGGAATTTCTTCCGAATGGGCTCATCATTTAGTCCCTTCAGGTTTTGTAAATGCTGAAATTTTGAAAAAAACAAAACCTTCTGCGATACAGCAAAAACTTAATGGATACAGAAAGAAAAACAATCTCGATATTCCCGCAATTCAAATAGAAGATATTAACAATTGGTTGGCGATAATTAATTAGATCGATGTCTTATAACGCATATAAATTGTATATTTTTAGGGGCGTAAATAATGAACTGCCTTTATTTTAAGGCTTTTAGTGTTATGCGAACCCAAAACTTAAATATCATGTTTTATCAACCACTACTTCTTTTGAGACGAATATTATTGTTTTTTGTTTTCTTTATTCTGATATCATCTCAAATCTTCGCTCAGTCATATAACAAAACCAGTGGATTCAAATCGTATTGGCATATTGATGCAAACGGAGGCACAAGCGTGTTTTTTGGTGACATCAAACAAAATCAAATAATACCTGTATCAACCAATGAAAACGAATGGCGTTTTGGAGGCGGGGTGCAACTTGGCAGACAAATATCTCCGGTATTCGGTTTGAGAGGACAGGGAATATATGGCCAGTTATCAGGAACAAGAAGAGAATGGAACAGATATTTCGAATCAAACTATTTTGAATTTAACTTAAACACATCCGTAAGTATAAGAAATATTATAACCAAATACAGGGCAAAACAAATATGGGATGTTTATGCAATAATTGGAATAGGTATTACAAACTACAATACCGAAGTAATGGATCTTACAACAAAACAAGTAGTTCAACAAGTAGGTTATGGTAGTGGAAAGAGTTTTGCCGGAAGAACATTGCAAAGTATTTTAACCGGAGGGGGAGGCATAAATATCAGACTGGCTGATAATTGGGCACTAAACCTTGAGACGGTGAACAGGGTAATGAATTCTGATGAAATGGACGGCAGAATCAGTGGCAAATATTATGATGCATATAATTATACTTCACTTGGAATATCATATAAATTTGGAAGAAGCGAAAAGAGTAAAAAAAGTGATGATTACAGCTTTTTTAATCCAAAAGAAACTGATAAAACAGTAAAACATACAGATTTTGATTACAATAAAGATAAACCTGTTGAACCACCAAAATTTGACGTCCCGGTAAAGGAGTCCCCTCCTGTTGAGAAAGAAACAATTAAACAAGAGCCCATTGAAATAGTAGTAGTTGAGGAACAGCATGAAGTTATTGAAACAATAATGCCTGAATTTGAATACAGAGTACAAATAAGAGCTAAATACGGAAATGAAATTTCAATTCAGCATCTAAGCAACACTTACAACATACCTGCATGGGAAATTAAAGAAAATACTCATAATGGGTTTTTTATATATACTGTTGGTTCGTTTGCAACATACGAGCAAGCGCGCGAAAAAAGAAACCAGCTGAGAAGTTATAATGGTGTAAGCGATGCTTTTGTGGTGGCTTTTAGCAACGGACAACGATTAAACAAACTTCCATAATAAACGTGAGCTATGCCGAAAAGCGATTTTGATTACGACCCTGAAAGAGATAAACTACCTAAGATGATAACCTTTTGGATTATTGTTGCATCAATAGGTATGGCGATATGGTTGTCGATCATTTTAGTTTAACGACAATAAACAATTGTTGATTTTTCTTGAAAACAAGGAAATAAAATGATGCATTTGAATGTTGGCTGGTATCATTGCCGAGTTCCATTCATTATTTTAATTAAATTTCCAGCCGCTGAATTTCATTTCACTGCCAAGGGTTACAGCTCCCATGCAACAATTTAAGTATATCCGTTCGCTAATATTTTATTATTTTTGTTGAAAAGCAATTTCATGAATGCAATTAACCTATTCAATAAACAAAAAAAGCAGTTGGCTGTGCTTATCGACCCGGATAAATTATCACCTGAACAACTAAAAGTAACAGCTGGAATAGCCGACAAGTCAGGTGTGGATTTTCTTTTTGTCGGGGGCAGCCTTATGACGAGCGATAGTTTGTTTCACTGTATTCGTACACTGAAAGAAAATAGTAACATCCCTGTTATACTGTTCCCCGGTAATACCTATCAGTTAGCCAGAAATGCTGATGCTATGCTGTTTTTATCATTGATATCAGGCAGAAACCCAGATATGCTTATCGGCATGCACGTACTGGCAGCACCCTACATTAAACTTAGTGGAATTGAAACCATACCTACTGGTTATATGCTTATCGATAGCGGTAAACCAACTTCGGTAACATATATGAGCAATTCTTTTCCCATACCAAGCGACAAAAATGATATCGCTGCATGTACTGCAATGGCGGGCGAAATGCTTGGTATGCGAACTATTTTTATGGATGCAGGCAGTGGTGCTTCACAATCTGTCCCCGAAGAAATGATTAGCTTCGTCAAAGGATCAATAGATATTCCCTTGATTATTGGAGGAGGAATCCGAACAATAGAAAAAGTAAAAAGTGTTATTGAAGCCGGTGCCGATATTATTGTTGTTGGCAACCGATTTGAGGAAAACCCTAAATTGATTAGCAGTTTTGCCGAAACAGTAGCAGCTTTCAACTGAAATAACCTGCTAAATAATAAAACACTAATATTTAATAATGAAAAAAAAATCAAGAATAATTCTGACATTAGTAGTGATTGTAATGAGTTTATCATTAATTGCTCAGGAAAAATTGCTTACTGTTGAAGATGCTATTTATATGAACCGTGACCTTTATCCTGCATCAGTATCACAACTTCAGTGGATAGGCCAAACTAACTATTATGCGTATGCAAAGGATGATGCTATTTACAAAGTTGGAGCAAAAAGCGGTACCGAAACAATGTTGTTTGACATTGATATGCTAAACAAAAACATGCATGAAAAAGATTATGATTCGTTAAAAAGAATGCCTCAAATGAAATTTTTTAGTAATGATGCATGTTGGTTTCAATATGAGAATAATTATTTTGATTACAATTTTAATGATCACAAATTGCATTGGATAAATAAAGTGCCTGATTCAGCTGAGAATTTAAACTTCGAAGATGACACAAGATTTATTGCATATACTGTTGAAAATAACCTGTTTATTGCTATTGACGGGAAAGTTAAGCAAATTACTTTCGATCAAAACAAGGGAATTGTTTACGGACAAACAGTTCACCGGGTTGAATTTGGAATAAATAAAGGAATATTTTGGTCGCCCGACTCAAAAAACCTGGCTTTCTATCGTAAAGATGAAACAATGGTGACTGATTATCCATTGGTCGATATTACATCACGTATAGCTGAAATAGAAAACACAAAATATCCAATGGCTGGCATGACAAGCCATCAGGTTACACTTGGCGTTTATAACCTTGAAACCGGACAAACTTACTTTATGAAAACAGGCGAACCTCCTGATCAGTATTTAACTTCTGTAACATGGGATCCGGAAGGTGAAAATATTTACATTGGCTTACTTAACCGTGAACAGAATCATCTGAAAATGAATAAGTACAATGCTCGCAATGGTGATTTTGTGGCTACTATTTTTGAAGAACAACATCCAAAATATGTGGAGCCTGAACACCCATTATATTTTCTGCCCAACAAAAGCGACCATTTTATCTGGCAAAGCGAACGCGATGGCTGGAATCACTTGTATTTGTATAATACAAAGGGAGAACTTATTAACCAGTTAACCAAAGGCAGTTGGGTTGTGACCGATTTTCACGGTTTATATGGCAATAACAAGTTGTGGTTTACCGGCACAAAGGAAAGCCCGATCGAAAAAAATATTTATTCAGTAAGTATAGGATCAGATGAAATAGTTCGTATCTCTCCCGATAATGGAACTCATAATGTTATTATAAACCACTCAGGAAAATATATTCTTGATGTTTATAGTAGCACCGAAGTGAGCCGCGAGTATATTTTACTTAGCAACAAAGGTAAGGAGATAAGAATTATTAAGGAAGATAAGCAACCGTTGGCCGATTATAATCTTGGTGCAATGTCGATTTTCACTTTAAAATCAGATGCAAATGATGACCTTTATTGTAGACTGATCAAACCTATAGATTTTGACAGCACCCAAAAATATCCTGTAATTGTTTATGTTTATGGAGGTCCCCATGCTCAACTTATTACGGATTCATGGTTGGGGGGTGCCGGCTTATTTTTAAACTATCTGGCGCAACAAGGATATGTTGTTTTTACTCTCGACAATAGAGGAACGGCAAACCGTGGGCGTGATTTTGAACAGATCATTCATCGAAATCTTGGGCTTCATGAAGTGGAAGATCAGTTGGTTGGAGTAAATTTCCTAAAGTCGCTCCCATATGTCGACTCAACCCGAATTGGTGTTGATGGATGGAGTTATGGGGGCTTTTTAACCATAAGCCTAATACTTGATAATCCCGGAGTTTTTAAAGTTGGTGTTGCGGGTGGGCCAGTAACCGACTGGAAGTACTACGAAGTTATGTATGGCGAAAGGTATATGGATACTCCTCAGGAAAACCCTGATGGTTATGAAAATTCAAATTTGCTGAATAAAGTTGATAAACTTGAAGGAAAATTGTTAATCATTCATGGAACTAACGACCCCACTGTAGTTTGGCAAAACAGTCTTCAGTTTTTAAAGCAAGCTATTGATAACGATAAGGATATTGATTACTTTGTGTATCCCGGACACGGACATAATATGCGTGGTAAAAACAGGGCTCATCTTTACAAAAAAATAACATCTTTTTTTAATGATAATTTGAAATAAAAACTGCTTTTGTGAAATTATTTTTTTTAACCATATTTTTCATTTTGCTTTTTGTATCGACCAATTTTTCTTTTGGCGAAAACAAGTTTAAACCAGGCTATGTGATCACTTTATGTAATGATACTTTACATGGCTATATTGATTATAAAAAATGGGAGACTAACCCTAACAAAATTTTATTTAAGGAAACAATGGCTGGAGCAGGTTCGTACTTTACGCCAGAATTAATATGGGGTTTTCATACTAATGGAGAGGTATACAGAAGTGCAAATGTAAAAATAGAGCAAAGTTCAATTAAAAAAAATGAATTATCCTTAACACGTGATTTTATTTTTATAACGGATTTAGTTTTCCTACGTGCAGTGATTCTTGGTGAAAAAGAATTGTTTCAATTGAAAGATTCCAGAGGAAAGGAAAGTTACTACATTAAGAAGGATTCGATTTATGAATGGCTTGTTTACAAAAAATATCTGGTGAAGGAAAGGAGTAAGGAATTTATAGCAATTAACAATAATTATATTGGGCAGTTAATAGAATATTTACAAGGTTGTAATTCCATCAACTCGGTACTATCCAAAACGACTTACGGGTTAAATAGCATGATCAAGGCCTACAACTATTATTATGATTGTGTTCGTTCAAATATGTTATATAGGTTCAAATATGGTTTACCACGTGAACGACAATAAAACAGGGTTATATTTCTGTAAGGTTGCTTTATATGGGCCATAAAATTGTTCTTTCTGCTTTTCCATAATTGTCAGAATTAGGAATTATAACTTATCAAAGTTGCAATAATCCATGGTTACGAAGGATATTAACGCCGGCAATGAATACTACGATTAACTTCTCAAATCATATAAAATATTAATATCATAACTGTAGTGCCAAGTAAAAAGCCACTGTAAACCTGTGCCGGTGTATGTACATTAAGTCTTAATCGCGCTGCACCTATCGTTCCAGTTATTAAAATAATTATAAATAACAATGATGTTAAATTGTAATGAAAGTTTATGGCAAATCCTAAAAAAGTACCGAACAACCCACCCCATGCCATCATATGTAAACTAATCTTGGTTATGTAATTAATAATTAAACTTAGCAAGGCAAGTATTGTGGCTCCGATCATAAAAAGTGACATTAATCCTGATACTGCCGTTTGTTTAAACAAATAATATGTGACGTAAAAAGATACTGATATTATTATCATCGGGAGTATCCTTTCCTGGCGCGAATGCATTTCCAGACTTTTAATTTTTCCTGCTTTTAGCAGAATGAATATTATTATTGATGGTATAACAAAAGTTGCTAGAAAAACCATCACAACAATAATGTATCGGTAGTTTACTGGCAAGGCAAGTATTGTGTGCGTTTGCAGGTTTATCAGCAACAACAAGGCATAGGTTGGTACAAGTAACGGGTGAAATATTATTGATATTATTTTTGCCAAACGATGGGTCATGATTTATTGTTGTCGGGTTGTCATTGTTATCGGGTTGTCATTCTGCATTCAGGGCTCTGTATTCTGCCTTCTATACTCTCGCTCACAACTCCTTACGTAATCGTGCAACAGGTATTTTAAGCTGTTCCCTGTATTTGGCAACAGTACGCCTTGCAATTGGGTAACCTTTTTCTTTTAATTTGGCTGTCAGATATTCATCCGTATAAGGTTTTTCTTTGGTTTCTAATCCAATAATCTCTTTTAGTATTGTTTTGATTTCACGGGTGGATACAGTTTCTCCGTCGTCTTTTTGCATCGACTCGCTGAAAAAACTCTTTATCAACAAAGTTCCAAACGGTGTTTGTACATACTTGCTGTTAGCTACACGTGATATTGTAGAAATGTCGAGATTAACTTTTTCGGCAATATCCTTGAGTATCATTGGTTTTAATTTCGTGTCGTCGCCTGTAAGAAAATAATCGTACTGATAATCCATAATTGCCTTCATAGTTGAGTATAAGGTGTTTTGGCGTTGCTGTATTGCATCTATAAACCAACGCGCAGAGTCAACTTTTTGCTTAATGAATGAGAATGCTTCACGTTGCTTTTTGCTTTTCTTTTGCTTACCAATGGTTTCCATCATGTTAGAAAACGAGCCGCTTACTTTAAGGTCCTGACTATTCCATGAGTTAAGCGAGAGTTCAAGAATATCGCCATTAGTGGTTATAGTAAAATCGGGAATTATATAATGATTATCTTTTGTTGTTTCGCTTGATGAATTACCAGGTTTCGGATTTAATTTCAGTATTACATCCATAGCTTCTTTAAGCTGCTCTTCTGTAATTTCAGCACGTTTCATTATCTTTTGATAATGTTTTTTTGTGAAGTCGATAAAATATCGACTAATTATTTTTTTTGCAAGTTCAAACTTTTCAGACGGGGATTCCTGAATCTTACGGTTAATCTGAATTAACAAACATTCCTTTAGGTCATTGGCTCCCACACCTGAAGGATCAAAAAGTTGTATTATTTCTAATACATGTTCTACTTCCCGCTTGCTAATATCAATGTTTTGTGAAAAAGCTAAATCATCTACAATTGCATCAACCGATCGATGTAGGTATCCTGAGTCGTCGATATTGCCAATAATATATAATCCTATTTGAGTTTCCTTTTCGCCAAGTTGACGTAAGTTCAACTGCTCCTGAAGATTCTCGTGGAAGCTTGTTCCTGAAACAAATGGGATTTCCCTTCGGTCTTCCTCAGAAGCGTAATTATTGGTTTTTAATTTATAGGAGGGTATATCATCTTCATTAATGTAATCATTGAAATCGAACTCTTCGTCTTTTGATTTAAAGTCATCAATTTCTGTGTCAATGTTATCATCATTATCCTCAAAATCCTGATTATCTTCAGCCATTTCCTTATCATTATCAGGTTGTTCATTAACATCAACTTCGAGTGCGGGATTATCTTCAATTTCCTGTTTAATACACTGTTCCAAACCAACTGTTGGTATTTGCAACAACTTCATCAGCAGTATTTGCTGTGGAGATAATTTTTGAAGTAGTTTTTGCTGTAATCGTTGGTTCAGCATTTGCGTTTATTAAAATTCAATCAACACAAATGTAACAACATTTTTATTATGGCACAGTTTTGGTTGATCAATTTTTTAAAATTGTTTTAACCCTTGTCTGATTAAGTTATTTGGAACTAATAAGTGCCATGACCGAAAAATCAAGCAAGAAAGAAACAAAATCAACATCGGCAACCACAACCACGACAACCCGACAACCACAACAACCCTGTCTCTAAAACTCCAAATTCATCGGTGTACGTGGAAAAGGAATAACATCGCGAATATTGCTCATCCCTGTAATAAAAAGCATAAGGCGCTCAAAACCCAATCCGAAACCTGCATGAGGTACGGTTCCAAACTTTCTGGTTTCTAAGTACCACCACATTAATTCTTCGGGGATACCCATTTCTTTAATGCGGTTGTATAATTTTTCATAGTTTTCCTCACGTTGTGATCCGCCCACGATCTCTCCAATTTGAGGGAAAAGGATGTCCATTGCCCTAACGGTTTTTCCATCATCGTTTTGCTTCATGTAAAAAGCTTTGATATTGCTTGGGTAATCGGTGAGGATAACCGGTTTTTGGAAATGTTTTTCAACAAGATACCTCTCATGTTCCGATTGCAGGTCGGCACCCCAACCTTCAATAACAAACTGAAATTTTTTCTTTTTGTTGGGTTTTGAATTCATCAGGATATCGATGGCTTCAGTATATGTTAATCGTTCAAAGGGCTTATCCAAAACAAACCTGAGTTTTTCGATGAGTTCCATAGAACGTTCATCGGTTTTTTTGCTTTTTTCCTCCTCAGCCTGGCGATTGCTTAAAAAAGAAAGGTCTTCCATACAATACTCAAGAGCATAACCAATAACATATTTTAGCATGTCCTCAGCCAGATTCATATCGTCGGTTATATCGCCAAAAGCAAATTCGGGTTCAATCATCCAGAATTCAGCAAGATGTCTTACAGTATTTGAATTTTCGGCACGGAAAGTCGGACCGAAAGTATATACCTTTGAAAGAGCAAGAGCAGCCAGCTCAGCTTCAAGCTGCCCCGATACGGTTAAGTTGGCAGCTTTTCCAAAAAAGTCCTGCCTGAAATCAACCTGCCCATCATAAGTTTTCGGAATATCTTTTAAATTTAATGTTGTTACCTGAAACATTTCGCCGGCACCTTCAGCATCCGAGCCGGTAATTATTGGTGAGTGTATGTTGAAGAATCCCCTGTCGTGGAAAAACTTATGGATTGCAAAATTCATATTATGTCTTATACGAGCAATAGCCCCAAAGGTGCTTGTACGATAGCGTAAATGTGCCTTTTCGCGCAAAAACTCTAGTGAGTGCTTTTTCGGCTGAAGAGGATATTCGTCGGGATTTGCTATGCCAAGTACCTCAATATTTTTTGCATGAACTTCTACCTTTTGTCCACTACCGGCCGATTCAACTAATTCTCCTACTACCGACAAAGCAGCGCCTGTATTTACTTTTTCAAGGATAGCGGCTGAATTATCGTCAACATCAACAACTATTTGTACATTATTAATCGTAGAACCATCGTTAAGAGCAATAAATGATACATTTTTACTTCCTCGCTTGGTACGTACCCATCCCTGCACCAGTACTTCATTGCCATAATCTCTAGATTGTAGCAAAGATTTAATTTCAGTTCTTCTCACTTGATGTAATTTTTATTAATCTGCAAAAAAACTAAAATTCAGGGATATAACTACTTAATAATGTTATGAATTTTATAGTATCAAAAAAGAAAGTTTTGTGAAATGTATTTTTTTTGTCATTCTGAGAACAGCGAAGAATCTATTTATTGCTGTTAATCAGAGGTATAAGATTCTTCGCTTCGATCCTTGACAAATTAGCAGAAAAATATTTTACTAATAATTAAACGGTCTATTTAATTCCGCATCGATTAGGTTTGTAAGTTTTTTTAGCTCAAAATATTCCTGTTGCAAGAGGTAAATTTCGGCTTCGTCGGTTGCTACTTTCATTTGTTGTGAGATGTCGTGAAGTTTTTTACTGATTAACCTTGATTTAAATGACATTAAAGTAGATAACACCATATTCATCAAGTCATCATCTTCCTTTTTAACAAATATTTTGTTTTTTTTCCAGTTTCGACTTAATTCATAGGGCGTTGATATGAGCTCAATTGCCACCGATGAAATCTGTGGATCGGGATGATTTGTAAAGTGTGCCGTGGTATGGACGTCCTCATCTTCTCTTGCTTTTTTAAACTCATCAATAATTTTGCTATATATCTTGTTTTCAAAAGCTAATTTATCATTTTCAAGGTCATTAATTATAAAATCAGAAATTGATATTTCAAGTTTTTCATTTTCTTCGGTGCTCACCACTACTTTCATATCACCAAAAAGCAACAACAGCCTTGTTAAATCATTTTCCAGATAACTTATGTCGAGCGGGTCAATATCAATTTGCTTAAACCTGTTATCCTTTATTTCGTCAATTGGTATTACATCGGCTGGTATATTGCTTTGCTTCCTAAACTTTTGCCTAAGCAGTTTATTAAGCTCATTCATGAGCGTTTGTTCACGAACATCAAGCAATACACTGCATTCTTTAATATACACGGAACGGCTTATACCATCCGGAATGATTGAAATAGTATGCACAATATCTTTAATGAGCGATGCCTTTCCGGCAGGGTCGTCAGCTGTTTCTTCCTGTAAAAGACTTGTTTTAAATTTTATAAAATCGAGGGCTGTATTAACAATAAAATCTTCGGTTTCTTTCGTGCTATGATTTCTGGCATATGAATCAGGATCTTCGTCTTCAGGGAATAAAACAATCTTCACATTCATGCCCTGTTCCAAAATCAGATCGATGCCGCGAAAGGACGCTTTAATACCGGCAGGGTCGCCATCATAAAGAATTGTAATATTATTAGTATATCTGCTAATAAGCTTAATTTGATCAACAGTTAATGAAGTACCCGAGGAGGCAACTACATTTTCAATTCCCGCCTGATGCAGCGATATAACATCGGTATAACCTTCAACAAGGTAGCATTTGTTTTGTTTGGCTATGGCATTGCGCGCAAAGTAAATGCCGTACAGAACCTTGCTCTTGTTATAAATATCCGATTCGGGTGAGTTTAGATATTTAGCTTTTGATTTCTCGGAAGAAAGTATCCTGCCTCCAAAACCAATTACTCTTCCGGTAAGATTATGAATTGGAAAAATTACCCTTCCCCGAAAACGGTCAATAATCTTATCGTCTTTATCGATACCTAGTCCTGTTAAAACAAGGATGTCTTTTTTAAACCCATTTGCCAGAGCATGTTTTGAATAATCTTCCCATTGATCGATTGCATATCCCAGTTCAAACTTTTCAATTGTTGATTCGCGGAAATCTCTTTCCTTCAAATAGCTTAATCCAATAGCCTTGCCCTCATTTTTCTCAAACAGATTTTTCGTAAAATATTTAGTAACAAAGTTGTTTAATGCAAGCATGCTTTCTTTCTCATCGAGTTGCTGTTGCATTTCGAGTGTTACTTCCTTTTCTTCTATTTCAATACCATATCTTTTTGCAAGATAACGGAGTGCCTCCGGGTATGAATAATGTTCGTGCTCCATAACAAAACCCACAACATTTCCTGCTTTACCACATCCAAAACATTTGTAAATACCTTTTGAGGGACTTACACTAAAAGATGGTGTTTTTTCGTTGTGAAACGGGCACAATCCCAGATAGTTAACTCCGCGTTTTTTGAGTGAAACAAAATCTCCAACAACCTCTTCAACATGAGCAGTTTCGAAAATTGTTTGTATGGTATTGGGATTTATCACTTCTTAGTATTTTATGCAAAATTAAGGTTAATTATGATTTGTTTGTGATAATTTTGATCAAGTGACCACTCTACATGTTACAGATTTGGATGCCTGAAACGGTCAGGTTTACTTATCATGTCCATTTTTTTAGACTTTTATGGACACATAACTGATATATGTCCAATTGGATCAACTATCAGTAAATGTCCTCAATAAAAAATGTTATTCCGTTATCCTATTCTACCCAAATCTCATCGGCAAAAATCCAACAAGGATTACCTGCACCTTTGTGCCAATCGGGGCAAACGGACAACGAAATGGCTTTAACTTTTAGAAACTTAACTGGTTTGTTAATATTTGCAATTACAAAATCCTTAATAATACCGCCTGCCTGATTAGGGCTTATTTCATTAACAATATTTCCAAGTAATATGTAATTTATTCCATCCACCGATCCCTCAAAAGTAACTGATTGAGGCATAAAAATCCATGAATTCTCATCTTGCAAAAATCCAATTCCAGCTTTTGATATTTTTTTAGTTTCACCTAAATCAATAACAATATCAAGGTTATCACCATAATATCCTTGCCAGTTTCCGGTTTTGAAATCATCACCTCCACGGATTGTATTTATAAGTGCAATATCTCCACCAGCCGTGTATTGGGGGCTATAGGATGTATTAAGTGTAATTTTTTGTCCTGATGGTATTTTTATAAACTCAGCATTTTCTATAAAACTTTGTACTCCATTAATTTCTGCGAAAGCAGTAAGGGTTATGCTGTTACTAATGTTAAGTGTATCTGAGTATCTCTCATCAGAACTTTCATTCTCTGAAAAAAATATCTCTGCATCATTTTGAATGTCAGCAATTGAAACATCCATTTCATTTAAAAAAGTGCGTGCATCAGCTTCAAAATATGGCACAGGAGTAATTATATGATCTTCAATTTTTTGAAACGGTCTGTCGCCAGTGTTATAACCAAATCCAGGGTTGGGTTTGTTACCCATTTCAAATACGAGCTCACCTCCATTCATTACCATTGCGTGAGTAATATATGAAGGCGTATATTCAACACCATTATACCAAACTGCCTGTACATAGTTATCTTTTCTGCTTTCACGTAAAGCTTTAACAGTGAAAATATTTTTGTTTTCCAGATTTATTTTCATTTCATCAAAAAGTGGTGCTCCTAATACATAGATATCGCTACCGGGTGTAACCGGATAGAAACCCATGGCACTCATAACATACCATGCCGACATCTGACCACAATCTTCATTGCCACTTAGCCCATCGGGAGCATTTGAATAAAGCTCGCTGCTAATTTTGTGAACCAGCTTTTGAGTTTTCCATGGTCTACCTACATAATTATAAAGATATACCATATTATGACTTGGCTCATTACCATGGGCATACTGACCTATCAAACCTGTAATATCGGATTGATGTCGGCCTGAAACATTTGCTGTTGTATTAAATAAAGTATCAAGCTTAGCTTCGTAATTATCATCTCCGCCAAGCAGCTCAATATGAGTATTAATATCCTGTGGGGCAAAGAAATTATATTGCCAGGTGTTTGCTTCAGTGAGCATAAAATTTACTTGTGTGGCATCAAAAGGCGTAATAAAACATCCATTGCTTTTCCCTCTGAAAAAACCTGTTTTTCTATCAAAAATGTTTTTATAATACTGTGCTCTTTGTATAAATTGCCTGTATACTTTTTCATTACCTAATCCCATTGCTAATTCGGCGATGCACCAGTCATCATATGCATATTCAAGTGTTTTTGATACTGATTCTCCCTCTTTATCAGCAGGAATATATCCCTTTTCCCTTAAATATTTAAGACCAAACTGATCAGCATTGGCAGTTTGTATCATCGCCTTTAAAGCAAGATCAACATCAAAATCCCTAATTCCTTTTATCCAAGCGTCTACAATTACCGGTGCCGAATGATAACCAATCATGCAGTTTGTTTCATTAGCGGCTAACTCCCAAACAGGCAGGAGGCTATCGTGCTTATACATGTCAAGCATTGAGTTGATAAGGTGGTTTGTTTTCTCCTGCTCAATTATGGTAAATAATGGATGAAGGGTTCTAAAAGTATCCCAAAGTGAAAATACAGTGTGCATTTCAAAGGAGTTGTCTTTATACACGTTGTCGTTATGAGCACGATACCGATGATCGCTGTCGGAGTATAAATTTGGGGCGAGCATGGAGTGATACAGCGCGGTGTAGAAGATTACTTTTTCATCATATGTACCACCTGTAACGTTTATTTTGCCGAGCTTATCATTCCAGATGTTAAAGGCATCATTTTTTACTTTGTTAAAATCCCACTCTGGAATTTCAGCTTTGCAATTTTCCATTGCCCCCTTGTAGTCAACGGCAGATATGCCAACTTTTACTAGTAAAGGCTCGCCATTACCGGTATCAAAATTTAGTACAGCGATCAAACTATCGCTTGAAGCTATTTTTTTGTTTTGCCAATATTCTCCATTTACAAGAATCCCATGTGTTGAAAATGGTTTTGAGAATATTGCATAAAAGTAAATTCTCTGATTTGCCGACCATGCTTTTGTTCGTCGGTAACCAAGCACCTCATGATCACTTATAAATTTTATTTCAGCTTCAATTATTTTTTCACTTACAACACTTTCAATCAAATCAATCAGCACATGGGATTTGTCTGTTTTAGGAAACGTGTAGCTATGGAATCCTGCCCTTTGTGTTGCTGTTAGTTCAACATCAATTCCATCATCGAGTTCGACACTATAATATCCCGCGGTAGCTATTTCATTATTATGACTGAATTTTGAACCATAACCTGAGTGAGGATTTTCAGGAGTACCTGGTGTGAATTGTAAGGGTCCAACCGTAGGTACGAATCGTATGTCGCCATAATCGCCAACGCCCGTTCCGCTCAAGTGAGTATGACTGAACCCAAGAATAAAATCATCAGAATAATGATAACCTGAGCAACCATCCCAACTGTCTTTCCTGGTATCAGGGCTTAATTGAACCATGCCAAAGGGTAATGTGGCTCCGGGATATGTATGACCGTGGCCACCTGTACCTATGAATGGGTTTACATAATCGGCAGGAGTTCTCGTGGTTATGTTACAGCTACTAAGTAAAAATATTACAAACCAGAAATATAAATATGTTTTCATTATTTTTCTTCAAATTCCAGAGAAGCTGAGTTTAGACAGTATCGCATCCCTGTTGGTGCAGGACCATCATTAAATACATGCCCAAGATGTCCATCACAATTTCTACACTTAATCTCTGTTCGTACTATGCCAAGACTTTTGTCTACAACTTGTTTAATCGCTGCACTGTCGATGGCTGCGTAAAAACTGGGCCATCCCGATCCGGAGTCGAATTTAGTGGTGGATGAAAACAAAAGTTTCCCACAGCCAGCACAGTGATATCCACCTTCTTTATCATGTTTGTAATACTTTCCTGAAAAGGGAGGTTCTGTACCACATTGACGAAGTATCTGGAATTTTTCAACGCTTAATTCATCAGCCCATTGTTGTTCACTTTTATTAACTTTGTTGTCCATAACATTATCCTTAGTTTGTCCGTATGCAACAATGGTTATGATTGATACAAAAATTAAAACAAGAATCTTAGTCATATCAATAACTCAAATTTAGTTTATAATAAGTTTCCCTTTTTCTCCTTTATCTGAAACTACAATGTAAACCCCTTTATTATATTCTGAAATGTTAATTTTATCATAATTAAGAGCCTTGCCAACAATTTGTCCATAAATATTATAAACTGCGTAGTTAAGCGGGGAACTCAAATGAACTACATCACCGTGTGCAGGATTTGGATAAAGTACAAACGAAGAACTTTCATTTTGTCCATTAATATCTGATGATTCGTTGCTTGCTCCCGGAGTTGGTTGTTCAAACAAAACCCAATCGGGTCCACCATCGGGTAATCTGCCTTCCGAGATGTCGGTTGTTTGAGGACCGAAAATATACTCATCAATGGCAAACATGTTAGCATCAAAAAGCCCTATATCTTCACCATCTTTACTTAACTTAAAAGTTGCATGAAATGGCCCCTGATCCGGTTCATCATCAGCCCATATTATCTGAAAAGCTCCCGGCTCTATATATGCATCTGGCAATTGCCATTTGTTGGGCTGTGTAAGATTGTCGGTCATGTACTTATCTCCAAGCCAAACAGTTATATCCTCAGCATTGTATACTTCAATCCAATCATCAAAATCACCATGTTCGTCAGCTATAGAAGCTTCATTTGAAGTCAAAAATTCATTAATATATAGCATAACATCGCTTCCGCCAGACTGCGGAACAAACACCGGTTCACAAGGCATTGTGGTTTCCCTTCCCTCATTATCCATTACCCGAATTTGATATGTAAGTGATGAATTTTCAGGGATATCACCTATAAGTCCACCAAAAATATAATCTCCAGCTTCGCCATCATTGTGCAAACCATCATCATACATTGTTTGTTCCAAACTGCCCTGCCCTTCAATTGTATATGCTATATTAACAGTAGCTGGTAAATTTGCGACATCGGTATAAGCTCTTACCCAAACTTCTGAAGCAGAACTTCGTTGATGTTTGATATACTTAATAACCGGCAACATATTTGTGTTTTCTAACTGGTCGATAATTGCGTTAACTCTTGTTTGAAGGAAAGGGAACAATCCGTAATCAACATGCCCTCCGAGTGCTATGGTGTATGAATCGTAAAAGTCGTTCATATCATATCCGTAATCCAATGGGTAGTATGGGTCGATTGTTAAATAAGGAGCAATCATATCCCTTCGCTGCCCGATGGCTGTAATTAAGGAATCAATATCCAGCGTTTCAGTTATTAGTTGGTTCATGTAGTAGGTATATTGGTCACGTAGTTCCTGATTATTCATCACACGTTCGTACAAAGGTCTGTAATGATCGCCATGTTGCTGCCAGTCGTACATGTTACGAGTACCCCAGTCACGATCAAGCCAATCTATTCCAAGGGTATTGTCGAGGTCGTAAGGTATGTATTCAAATTTATTGGTTGTTGAGTTATGATATACGTAATAATTGTTTTGGTTATAAATATATCCATCCCAGTTGCCAAATAGCACATCTGATGCAATCACTTTCAAATAATCATATGTGTTGAAAACTTCATCCAGGTCGCATTTCAGGTTTTCTGCAGGAGTATTATTTAGTACATCTATAAAATGAGCAAGACCAGAATAATCATCTGCTTCTTCATTTATTTTCAGTTCATAAGCACGTCGGTCACCAGATTCAAATTTATAAAGATCAGGGTCTTCGCCCAGATAATTCAAATCGGCAGGATAGAGGCACTTATACAGGTTTCCATCGTTGTATGTGAAACGCGTTTTAACAAATTCTTCGTCAATGTGTTCAACACTGATGTACAAGCCATAATAATTGCCATTGATATAAACCCTGACATGATTTGCGCGTGGGGCAGGGATTTCCATCTTCCGCAATATATCCCAGCAAACTTTCGATCGAATCACTGAAGGATCATTATGCTCACCATTCAGGTTTAACTTTTCAACACCATAATATTTACCTCCAGAAGTGAAGGTATTAAATGAAACTTTAAACGACTTTTTGTTCGAATATCTTGAAGTGTTGCCCCTCAGTCTGAATCCAACAGGTTCGATTGTATCAATGATTTCACCATCGTTAAAGATAAATCTGGCAGTAAATTCAATATTACTCAGCAGATTTTCATACTGATAAAGCCATGCCAGGGTATCGGGATTAACAGTTATATCGATCCGAGGCACAATTTCATCATTATAAAGTGGCCCGTTATCCGGAAATATCGTTTGACTTTTAAGCGTTGTAACTACAATAAGCAGTACAAATAAAGTTGTAATCTTTTTCATGGTTTTGGTATATCTAATTTTGCAAAGATAGCTTTAAAGGGCTTTATATGAAAAAAGGCTGCCCGTTTAAAAACCTGACAGCCTTTTTTTAAAGAATCCGCCATCTGAAGAGGCGGATTTATAATGAATATTAAATTATATATTCACCTATTTTCTCAAAACAACCTTCCTTGTTGTTGATACTCCATTATTAATAACAACAATTGAATAAATACCATCTGCAAAGTTGCTAATATCAATTTGTTGGATATGAGTTCCAGTAACAAAAATGTTATCATGGTTGAGCACTATTTTTCCTGCAACATTCATAATTTTAATATCAACGGCCTTGTTCGCTTCACCGATAAGTTCAATATTAATTACGCCGCTTGCAGGGTTAGGATAAATTCTTATAGCAAGCGAAGTAAGTTCATCAATGCCGGTGCAATCAACAAACTCAATAGAAACATCACCACTATTTACACATCCAAATTCGCTGGTAACCTCAACTGATAAGTCCTGTATTCCGTAACCAAGCCCAAGTGTGTCGGCAACAATGGTTTGAGATGTAAGACCATTCGACCAAAGAAATGTTGAGCCGGGATTTCCGGCATCTAGTGTAATGGTAACTCCGCCACAAACAGCCGTGTCAGCTCCAAGGTTAATTTCAGGAATTGCTGCAAAATTTAGATAAACAGTATCGCGTGATGAGCACCCATCAGTATTTGTAACTTCTGCCCAGAACATTGTTTCACCTGAACCGGTTGCTACGATTGTTTGCGTGGTTTCATCAGTTGACCATAAATATGCATCACCTGTATTGCCGGCATCGAGGTCATACTGTGTTTCACCACACAACACCTGGTCATCACCAATGTCAACAACTGGCAGCGGAAATACAGTAACCGAGACAGATGCATCAATTGTTACAATACCGTCGTAAACTGAAACGAAATATTGTGTGTTTTCTGTTGGGACAACGATAGGGCTTGCTTCTGTGGATGTAAATCCTTCTGGAATTGATGTCCAGTTATATGTAAATGTACCTGTTCCGCCGGTGGTGATAACGTTTAACTGCGTTGATTCATTAAAGCAAACATTTGAGGGGCTTGCTGTTGCTGTTATCTCTAAGTCGCTTACAATCATAGTAAGTTGAACAAAATAGTTTGTGGCATTAAGGTCATTAGTTATAAAATTAAGAGTTCCAGTATATACTCCTGTACTATATCCTTCGGCATTAAATGTTAAATTAACTATTAATGAGTCACCAACAGCAACTGTACCATTATCAGGGTCAACCGTAATCCAATCGACCAGGGTAACTCCGCGGAAAAATGGAGAAAGCGAAAAAGTAAGATCAAGAACTCCGGTATTTTTAATTATCATCGTTTGTTGTGTTGTTCCTTCTGGTACAACAATTACTGTGATAGAATCAGGAGAAATTTCAACTGTTGAAGAGCCCCATTGTGTTTGTTTAACAGCAGGATCCGACTCCAGAGAACCCTCATAGAAAGCAGTAACTTTATAAGAGTAATATCCGTATTCATTAAGCTGATCTTCATACAATAAATTAGAGGTAGTATCAATAAGAACATTATCACGATAGACATTAAAATATTCAAAACCATCTCCTAAATTATGATTCCATGTAAGAGAGCATAACCCGGTTTCCTGATTGGTATTAGCAAGGAGATTTGTAGGAGAAAATATCTCAAACAAACTGTTGAACGCTTCCAGTGCATCAATACGGCCAGATCCATAGAGGTTATCTTTTCCTGTTGCCCCCAAATCCACAGCTGTTGTTTCAAGGGCTATATCAATCGCTTGAGGCGATGCCCCAGGAACTTTCGACAATAACAACGCCATTACTCCGGCTACTCCCGGTGTTGCCATTGAAGTGCCGCTCATAGTTGTGTACCCGCTAATATTAAAGGCGTTGCATGATTTAATATTTACCCCCGGGGCACATACATCAGGCCTGAGTAAGCCCATCTCAGGATTAAAAGGATAATCGTTAAAGGGATTTACAAATTCCCAGTCAGAAGGGCCGCGGCTGGAAAATGATGCAAGGTTATCGTTATTATCAGTTGCACCAACACAAACAACACCGGATATACCGCCTTGAAGAGTTTGATCGGGGTGTAACCATGGTGGAGGGCAGTCACCCGGAGTACGCACATCATCAGGGTTATTGGGAGAGCCTCCTTCGTTACCCGCTGCAACAGAAGCAATAACACCTGCTGCAAGTGCATTATCAAGTGTATTGCGCCAGGTAGACCTGTCGGGACCGTATATGTGTCTCCATCCTATTGACATACTCATAATGTCGCCACCGTAATCTACTGTAAACTCAATAGCTTCCCACGTATCCGATTCTGTACCTCCTCCATTGTCGTTGAGAACTTTAAGTGCCATAATTAAAGCGTCAGGAGCCATACCCGTTTGTGAACCAGCAGTTCCGTCGCCGGCAACTGTTCCGGCACAATGAGTTCCGTGGCCATCATTGTCCATTGGGTCGTTGTCGTTATATGCAAAATCATAACCGTGATTAGGATAATCAGGGTGTTCCCACATATGGTCGGCAAGATCAAGATGATGGTAATTTACTCCCACATCCAGCACGGCAACAACAACTCCCTGCCCTGTATAGCCCAAATCCCAAACTGCAGGTGCATTAACTTTAATAACATTGTTTGTTATTTCTCTGGTACCTCGGGTCGAATTTGGTTGAACAGGTGTTTCTAAAGGTTCATCAAACAGCATGTATCTAACTTCGTCATGATCAATTCTGTCGATGTCGCTTCTTTGAGAAAGTTCCTCTATTACGGCTTTGGTAGCATTGCAGCTGATTACATTTGTGATCCAGAAATTATGACCCGGTTCTACTTCATTAATATTTGCTTTATATGAAAGATAGTTGCGTACATCGTGCTGTGATTTTTCACTAAACGACTTTAATTCACTTACTACAAGCTCTCTTTTGTCAGCACGGTTTAGCTGTGATGTTTGGCTGTAAAGTTGTGAGGTTGGGTATTTTTCAACAAGCCGGATATTAATTGGTATCAATTCATCATCTGAACTTTGTTTTATAAATTCAACCAAATCGTTGGTGATTACACCAGGATTCGATTTATCTTGTGCTATAACCGAAATTGATAAAAGCAATACTAAGTAAAAGGTGAGGTATTTCATAATTAAATTTTTTAAATTAATTTGTTTCATTAAAGACAACAATTTTGTTTTTTAGTTGCAGCAAAAATAATAAAAAGGAATAACTTATTAATTGTACATTGTCATATTGCTCTACATTCTATTAGTATTACAAAAATCTCGTAACGCAATTTCAGGAGTAGAGTAAAAAAGGCTGCCCATTTAAAAATCAGGCAGCCTTTCTCTGTAAATTTGATTATATTCCTATTTTCTCAAAACAACTTTCCTTGTTGATGATATTCCTTCGTTAACAACGACAATTGTATAAATGCCATCTGCAAAGTTGCTAATATCAACTTTTTGGATATGAGTTCCTGAAACAAAAATGTTATCGTAGTTAAGCACTATTTTTCCTGTAACATTCATAATTTTGATATCAACAGGAGAGTTAGCTTCACCGATAAGTTCAACATTAATTATGCCGCTTGCTGGGTTAGGATAAATCCTTATGGCCAATGAATGAAGTTCATCAATACCTGTGCAATCAACAAATTCAATGGAAATACCATTGTTATTAACACATCCAAATTCACTGGTAACCTCAACTGTTATTTCCTGTATTCCGTAGCCAATCCCAAGTGTATCGGCAACAATGGCTTGAGATGTAAGGCCATTCGACCAAAGAAATGTTGAGCCGGGATTTCCTGCATCTAGTGTAATGGTAACTCCGCCACAAACAGCCGTGTCAGCTCCAAGGTTAATTTCAGGAATTGCTGCAAAATTTAGATAAACAGTATCGCGTGATAAACACCCTTCAGTATTTGTAACTTCTGCCCAGAACATTGTTTCACCTGAACCGGTTGCTACAATTGTTTGGGTAGTTTCATCAGTTGACCATAAATAAGTATCACCGGGATTACCGGCATCGAGTTCATACTGTGTTTCACCACACAACACCTGGTCATCACCAATATCAACAACAGGTAAAGGAAATACAGCAACTGATACAGATGCATCAATTGTTACGATACCATCGTAAACAGAAACGAAATATTGTGTGTTTTCTGTTGGGACAACGATAGGGCTTGCTTCTGTGGATGTAAATCCTTCTGGAATTGACGTCCAAGAATATGTGTAGGTTCCGCTGCCACCAGTTGGCAGAGCCATCAATTGAGTACTTCCACCATAACAAATCTCACCAGGATCGGCAGTAGCTGACACCAGCATATCTGTTATGTTCATTGTGCAGGGAACAATGTACAAAAAATTATTAATATCGTTGGTAACAAATCTTACATTGTCTTCATAAGTTCCTACTGTCATTCCTGAGGCATCAAAAGTTACGGTTACCATCAGCGAATCATTTGGTGCCACTATACCTTCATCGGGATCCAGTGTAAGCCAGTCGGCAATTACTATTGTATAGTCCTCAACTTCACCATATTCGGTATTATCATAGGCATTAAGGTTTCCAGTCCCAGATAATCGAATCCGCATACCTGTTGAACCTTGTTTACTTCCTTTAGGTGCATCAATAGTTCCACTAAAAATACCAAATTCCTTATTATCATTGAGCACTATGGCATCCTCATCAAAAACACCATTTTGATCCCAGTCAACCCAAACTTTGCATTGATCTCCCCGATAGGGATTTTTACTATGTACTTCAATTGGATACGACCGTGAAGTTTTAATATTGGTGTACATGCCGCTGTAATTGGAATAAAAATCGCAAGCAGAAGTGTTATATAAGGTGCCTATGGTTACTTTGTGGATATATTCATCACCACCACCTAAGGCCATTGCATAATCAGGAAGAAGAGTTTTTCCGAAGAAAGGGGATAATGAAAAGTCCAGATCAAGCACGCCAGTATTTTTAATTTTCATCATCTGCACATCAGTTTCTTCCGGATAAACTATAGACACATAGCTAATTGGAAGAATTTCAATTGTGGATGATCCATATTGAGTATTAGAGGATGTTCCACCCGATTCATTATTACCACTATACACTGCTGTAACTTCATATGTATAATAACCATATTCTGTCAATTGGTCGGTAAAGGTTAGTAGGGTTGTGGTGTCAATAATAACATTATTACGATATACATTGAAATACTCAAAACCGGTTGTGCCATCGAAATTCCAATCCAAAGTACACACTCCTGTTTCCTGATCAGTAACAGCCGCTAAGCCGGTCGGTGCAAGAATGTTAATGGTTTCGAAAACAGACACATACGTCATGGCAGGACCTGATCTGTTATCTGTCCAACAAGGATATACCAAACCATTAAGAGCAGTAATGCCAAGATAATCACCCATATATCCAGTTGCCATACCAGGAATTGGGCTTGGAGTAAATGAAACATCACTCACGACAAAATCTTCCCATAGTTCACCAGCTGTATTTGAAGTGGCAACCCATGCTTCGGCCTGGTTATTATTAGTATTTCTATTATCATAAAAAATTACACTAAGAATCCCATTAGAAGCGTCACATGCAATCCATGGCATATAATGTGTTTTACCCTGACCAATTGGATCTTGGTTTACACGAATTGGTTCTGACCAGGTTTCTCCCTCATCTTCTGATTTAATCAGATATATATCCCGATCATTACCAGTATTGATTCCTGGCACACCTGTGTTTGTCCAAACTACATAAATGTTTCCGCTATTCGGCCCATTACTGATGTCAACAGTCATTGATGGGAAAGCAGCTACACGCATATTTTGAGGTACGCCTGAGCTTCTTATACCTCTAATATTTCCAATTATTCTTACAGACGGAGTCCATGTTTCGCCACCATCTAGTGATTTGGCAAAACCCAGGGCTTTTTCATCTTGTGGCCATCCATCATATATAGCCCAAATGGCGTAAACTTCACCATTAGGGCCTGTATGAATGTTCACCCCCTGATTATGGCTTCCTGCATTAACATCAAGACTAATCACTTTTTTATTCGACCAGGTTACCCCTCTGTCGGTAGAATTTTTTAAAACAATTTCATTATTATAAGTTCCTCCAAAATCCGTCCATGAATTGTATAGATTATTCTCATACGGACTTCCTATTTTATTATCGAGCCACAAGTGGTTTTTATCTGCCAAATCTCCAGGGTTAGGTGTTACTTGAACATGAGTCCATGTTTGCCCCTGGTCATCAGAATGTGCTACCCCCTGACCGCTATTTTTAATGTATCCAACATACCATCTGCCATCGGTTCCAATGCAAGCAGCAGGATCGCCACTATTATTACCACCTGCTCCACCGTTTTCGCCATCAAAAGTTTCTCCACCATCAAAAGTGTATAAATCGTTTGCACCGTAAAAAGGAGGATTACCATTTGGTCCCCCGGAATTATTGGAATTTAATGCTATCATATTATCATTAGGATCAATAATAATAGAATTCTCACTTTGAGTAGAATTTGTTGAGACAGCAACATCAGGTGAATTAATTGTCGCTACCATGGCATTTTTCATAGTTGAGCCGATATATACAGCTTGGGGTACCTCAACAACTGGATTTAGCACAGTGAGGCCTTGTTTGGCCATTTCTTTCCAGTACCCATTGTTATCAATACGTGTATCCAGCTTTGCGCGACGTTCGCGTTCGGTATTTGATGAGTCACTCATCGCCCAGTTTATGGTTGTAATCAGAAACCCAATTACCATAATTAAAAATAAAAATCTAAATTTCCGCATAGTTATAATTTGTTAGTAATTATCTATTTCATGAGGTTGACAATACATACTTATTAGAAGTTGCTTTATTATTGCAAAATTAGGGTATGATAATAAGTCATATTTAAATATTTGCACAAAAATAAAGTAAATATTGGTTAGACCAGGTTCTACATTTCTCCTGTGCTGAAATTTCTACCTTAGTTTTGGCTCCTTAAGAAAAAATTATTCTTACTGTGAGTCCTAGTTATCAGATGTTTACTTGTATGTTTTTATTTCTACTTCTCCATTAATAACACGAAGTCCATTCATTGCCAGCGCTTTCATTTCATCTTCGCCGGGATATACGTGAATCGGGGCCATTCGATGAACATAGGATATAATCTGATTTACAAAATACCTGTCGTGTGCAATTCCGCCGGTTATCAATATACCGTCAACTTCTGAATGCAGAACGGCAACCATAGCGCCGATCTCCTTTGCAACCTGATATGCCATGCCATCGTAAATATATTTTGCTTCTTCATCGCAGTTTTCCACACGCTGTTCAACTTCGTAGGCGCTGTTAGTTCCCATATAAGCTACAAGGCCACCCTCACCTTTAATCATCTTCAAAATTTGCTTTTGCGAATATCCGCCATTAAAACAAAGCCTTGTAAGATCGCCAACAGGAAGTGTGCCCGTTCGTTCGGGCGAGTATGGACCATCGCCATCTAAACCCTGATTAACATCAACAACCCTGCCTTTTTTATGAGCACCAACAGTTATACCCCCTCCGAGATGAGCTACAATTAAGTTTAGGTCTTCATATTTCCTTATTATGGATTTAGCATGTTCGCGGGCAACAGCTTTTTGATTTAAGGCATGAAATATGGATTTGCGGGGCAACAGGGGATGACCCGACAAACGTGCAAGTTCGTTAAGTTCATCAACAACAACCGGATCGGAAATATATGCTTTAGCTTCCGGCAACGATTTGGCCAAATCATAAGCGATCAAACCTCCGAGGTTACTTGCATGTTCCCCGTAAGTGCAGTTTTCCAAGTCAGCAACCATTTTTTCATTAACTGCAATTATTCCTGACTCCACTGGTTTTAGCAATCCACCACGCCCCATCACAACTTTAATGTGTTTTAAAAGAATATCTGCACTTTCAATTTCACTCAGTATTAATTCTTTACGAAAATTGAACTGATCAGTAACCAATTCAAATGGAGCAAGTTCTTCGGCAGAATGATGTATAGTTTGAATAAAAACAGGGTTTGTATTAGCATACACTGCAATTTTGGTGGATGTTGAACCCGGATTTATTGCTAATATGTATATTGTATCCATTTATAGGCTCACTGGGGTTGAAATAAAATTTTATGCTATCGCTGCAGCAAGAGCAATGGACAGGAATTTGCTCTTTTCGGTATCACCTCTTGAGGTTAGTACAACCGGTACTTTAGCGCCCATAATAACTGCTGCCGACATTGCTCCACCAAGAAAGTTAAGTGATTTATAAAGAATATTTGCCCCATTAATATCCGGTGCCAAAATCAGGTCGGCATCACCTGCAACGTCACTTGTTATGTTTTTTAATTCGGCCGCTCTTTTTGAAATTGCCCCATCGAGAGCAAGTGGACCATCAATAATACAGCCTTTGATTTGTTTCCGGTAATTCATCATCGAAATAGTTGCAGCATGCATTGTTGCTTCCATCTTTGGATTTATGGTTTCAACAGACCCTAAAATTGCTACTTTGGGGTTTAGGTTACTAAGTCGGTGAAAAACTTTTACAGCGTTTTTTATAATGTCGATTTTTTCTTCAAGACCCGGGTCAACATTCATGGCAGCATCGGTTAACCCAAGCAATTTGTGATAATATGGTGTTTCGAATAAAGCAACATGGCTTAACAATGTGCCGGTACGTAATCCAAAATCTTTATCAAGTATGGCTTTAAGCAGTAATCCGGTGCTAACAAGCCCTTTCATAAGTATTTCAGCCTTCCCGTGGCTAATTAATTTTGTAGCTTCCAACGATGCTTCATAATCATCATCAATATCAATTATCTCTATTTTTCTTAAATTGAACCCTATCTCCTTGGCAATTTTTTTGATGGCAGTTTTTTCACCAACTAATATTGGCTCAACTAAACCTTCTGCAGATGCTTTGGCAATTGCTTGTAACACATGATAATCACCTGCGGCTGCAACCGCGATTTTTCGCTTAGGTTTGCTTTTTGCAAGTTCCACGAGGGATGAAAGATGTGTAATCATGATAATATATTGTAGTTTAAATGTTTATGTTTATTGGTTATAGGGTTTAATATAAATAAAATCGTTAAATAATTTTTACAAAAATACAATTAATAGCCACACCGATCCTATTTTATTGCTAATTGCATTTGCAATGAAAAAGAATTTAATCGAATTTTGCTGTTGTATTCCTAAATTTAAAATATGGCTAAAACTAAGCGAAACAAACAGATTCAACTACCCCTATCACCAGAGAAATATATCAGAAACCGTTGTCGTAACTTACCAATCGGTAAATGCTTAATTAATAATAGCTGGAAAGAAGATGGTATAGCCAATATATTTATCACACGAGAGCATAGTAACGGCAATTTAACAGTTGGAATGTATCTGGTTGATATTTTTTGCCTGGGGGTTAAAGATACATTCTATCGTTTTAACATTTCAACTATTGAGTTCAGGGATATGATTGACGATGTAAAACATGAATTGAATATTGTGCCTATAGATTATCCGCTAGCACATAATATTATATTCGGATCAATTGAATATGCACAAGATTACGGGTTTACACCACATAAGGATTTTGCAAAAACATCCCTGTATATTCTGCAAGATGATGATGATAATGTTGAACTGATTGAATTAGAATTTGGATTTAAGGGGAAACCTTTTCTCATAATTAATGACGAAAACCAACCTTATTTAAGCTATATGCGTACGCTTGATGAAACTGCCGGACCCGGTAATTACGATTTTCTTCTTCCATCTGGCGAAAGCACAGAAGGCAATGATAATGATTTTGAGGATGAAGAGTATTATGAATTTATTAATCCTACCAGGTTTAGCGATGATATTGAAGAAAAGATTAAACAGGAGATTAAACAAATTGACACATGGAACGAAAAAGAATGGAATGACGCAAAAAGTGGCAAAAAAGAATTACTTCTTGAAACTAGTATAAGAATGACAGAAGTTGCTTTTATGAACCAGTTTACCGAGGAAGAAATAGAAGATGCCTATAATTTTAGCGAGAAATTATTTGATATTGAGATTGACGATGAACCTTTAATGGAAGAGGAAGATTTATTACCCGATGAATATGACATGGACCGTTTCATTAATGCTCTGGAATTATTATCTGAAAATAAACCGAAAGAAGCTTTAAGGATATTTAAATCCCTTTTTGCTAAGCACACAGATAAACCAATACTTTTAAATTACATGATTATTTGCTTGATGTTTAATGGAATGAAACGAAAAGCTGATGATCTGGTAATTTATGCCTATCAAAAATTTTCTGATGAACTAATGATTAAAAATCAATATTTATGGTATCTATTAAGAAATAATCGATATAAAGAAATTGAGAAAGTACTTGATAGTAAGTTTACACTTCAAGACATCTATCCCCAAAAAGTGTCTTTTATCGAAAACCATGCTTTGGATTTCTTTAAAGCAATATTTACATTTTTTCTATATTCAAACAAACAGCTTAAGGCTAAAGCCGTTTTATTTAAACTTAAAATTTATGGTTTAGAAGAAAATGAAGAAGAAATGTTCAATGATTTAATGCTATACGCAATAGAGGATTTTATTGAGAATCTTGTTGCTGATAATAAGCTGGAAGATAAAAACTAATAAATGCTTTACATATGAAAAAGAAAATACTATTTGTATGCCTTGGAAATATCTGTCGGTCGCCTAGTGCCGAAGCTGTTTTTAAAGGACTGGTGCGCAACAAAGGGGTGCATGATAAATTCGAGATCGATTCGGCCGGTACATATGGTTATCACGAAGGTGAGCTTGCTGACAGACGGATGCAGAGTCATGCTGTGAAAAGAGGATATAATCTTACCTCCATATCCCGACCTTTCAAACCAGGTTCTGATTGGGATAGGTTTGACTACATTATTGCAATGGACGATTCAAATCTAAGAGATTTAAAAGAGATGGCCCGCTATGGTGATGATTTGAAAAAACTTTTTAAAATGACCGATTTCTCTAAGAATTTCAATTATAACGAAGTGCCTGACCCTTATTATGGAGGTGAACAGGGGTTTGAGCTTGTCCTAGATTTACTTGAAGATGCAGGTGAAGGATTTTATGAATTTTTGGAAAAGGGATAGAGAATGGAAGATTGAATGTGTGGAGTGATGGAGAATTGCAAACAAACGCCTAATTAACCAATTACCAATTATCCAATAACCTCAAAATCTGATTTTTCTGCACCACAAACGGGACAAACCCAGTCGTCGGGGAGATCTTCAAATGCGGTTCCTGGATCTATTCCACCATCGGCGTCGCCTATTGCCGGATCATAAATATAATCGCAAACAATACATTGATATTTCATTTCTGCTGCTTTTGACATTTCTTTTTTTTCCATGGTTTCTTTAATATACGTTGGTGCATTCTTTGGTGCTTTACCTTTTTTAACATTCCTGTAATAATCGTAGGTTAGCGGTTGTTCGTCGGCGCTAAGCAAATCATTATCAACCAATGCGCCAACATAAATAATGTGGGTGCCAACATCAAATTGATTCACAAGTTTACATTCGAACCATGCGATAGTATCAGAAGTAACAATTGGTACGCCCGTTCTTCCTGTTATGTATTTTGTAGATTTGAATTTATCAGTATCCTTACCGCTTTTATATCCAAACAATCCGATGAGCTCAGAGGATGTCTCTTGTTTTAAAACAGAAATAGAAAAAACTTTGCTCTCGTTCATTAATTGAGCTGTGTAATTATCTTTATTACAAGCCACTGCAATTTGAGGAGGGTCGGCCGTTACCTGAAATGCAGTATTGGCAACATATCCGGCTTTCTTATTTCCTGACCCTGAACTGACGATAAATAAACCATAAGTGATTTTGAAAAATGCTTCTGTGTTCATAATTTTAATTTTTGCCGTTTCAAATTTACGAAAAATATCACCCGTTAAAATCCGTTATCTCAAAGAACTCTATATTTGTATTCTTAATTGAATAATACAATGCATATCTTGAATTGCAATATCTGTTTCAGTTTTATTATAGTATTAACCGTTGTGGTTTCCCTTTCGGGATGCAAGGCAAACAAAATTATTATGAAACCCGAGCCTCAAAAACAAAGGGAAGTTAACACTGCAAATCAAGAGGGCAGGGAGGTTGATTATGATGAAGCCGTGAAACGTCATTTTGAAATGCAAAGCGTAAACACTAAGAAAATGATGGTTAGGACAGATAAAAACCGGCGCAATAATAATGCCGGAATAAGCCGAATGTGGTACGATCGGCTGTTTAACAACAGCTGTTTTAAAAATTCGTGCTTGGTTAAAACAGGGCACGCTGATGTAACGGTAACAAAAAGAGAATCGTGTTTTATAAAGGAATAATTCCATATTAAATGAAAAAAGTACTAATCGCATTTACGGTAATATTATTGAGCTCATCCCTATACGCACAATTTGGAGAACTTCTTAGATTTAACAGTGGTGGAATAATTAATGTACAATGGGATATGGCAAAACCAATTGGATCAATGTCTGACTTTGTTAATACCAATTCATTTAAAGGTTTTAATATTGATTACCGGCATTGTTATAAAAAAAATATAATAATTGGCGGAAGAACAGGATTGAATAATTTTTATGAAAACAGGGGGCTAACAAATATTAAAGACGGTTCAAGCACATCTTACCTGCCAATTGATCATAAAATTAGTGCAGTTCCGATGATGTTTGTAGTTGATTACCTTGTTAAAAGCGAAAAATTTATCCCGTATGCCGGCATAGGCATTGGTGCTTATTTTATTAATTCAAGTGTAATATCAACTAATACAATAACAGAAAACACTTTTCATTTTGGTGTTTCGCCGGAGGTTGGGATTACGATCCCTTTTATCATAAGTAATTTTGGGTTAAACGCATGCACAAAGTATAATTTTGCTTTAGGTGCGGGTAGTTCATCAGGTTATTCGTGGTTTGATTTCAATATCGGGCTTTCGTTTATGTATTAAAAATGTGTGACTAATCAATGTGGTCAATGAAACTATCATCTATTATAATTTCTGTTATCATACTGCTTTTCGGATTATCCTGCAATAAGGGATCGATTAACCCAGACATACCAAATGTAGTTATTAACATTACAATCGACCCTAATTCAACAATTTACCAGGAACTTAACACGCCCGGTGGATGGTTATATCTGGATGAGCAACCCGGTATTTATATCCCATCAGGAAGCAGAGGTGTAATTGTTTACCGTGTAACGATGTCGGAGTTTAAAGCTTATGAACGACAGCCCCCCAATTTTCCGTTTGAATGTTGCGATGAAAACGGAAGGAACTGCACAAAGCTCATAGTTGGCGGTAATTATCCTTTTGTAAAAGATACATGTAACGATAATTTGTATCAGTTACTTGACGGTTCTCTTTTTCAGGGAGTAGGGAAATATCCGCTTATCGAGTACAATGCAATGTATGACGGTGGTTTGCTGCATGTTTTTAATTAGTTGCTCCTTAAAAACCATTTAAAGTATTAATAATCAACACCGGTTTGTTGATAAACCATCAATTTTCTGATGTGATATTACACTATAGTTTATATATTAACCCATGGGAATTACACCTGTATAAATCTGAATAATAACAAGGAAGTTACCATTTCCCAGCAAATTGTCCAGTTTAAAAAAAAGAACTGAACCCGGATTTTTTTCCGTGACCTTCAACAATTGGTAACAAATCCATTGTAACAGCTATAACCATTCTAAAAGCAAAGTAAAAGTGGTACAACATAATGTTGAAAAGAATTTTCTGTATCTATAAGTAATTTGAAAAAGCCGTAAGAGTATTTCAAATAGTCCTTCATATATTGTTTCTTAAGGTTTATACAATAAGTGCAACAGCTTATACAATAACTTGTTTTACACTATGTTTTACCTATTTTATTATTTATCTTTAAAACTTAATCGTAGTATAAACCAAAGAAAAATGAAAAAATTAAAATTTCCTGTTTTAGGTGTATTTATTGCTTTTGTATTTGTTATCAATTTCAGTTCATGTTCAAAGGATGATAACTCAACAGAACAAGAGGAGCCTGAACAGAAAAATTTATATGTGTTCAATGTAAGTCAAGAATCTAATTGGGATTACTGGATAGTAGGTAAAAATGGTGATTTCCTTTTGGTAAGAGAACAAAATAATAAACCTATAATTTTATTTTATAAGCCAAACCAGAACTATAGTGGTTATACAATTTATCTTGATGAATTCGGACTCCCGAAAAGGGTTGTGATTCAAAATCATATCTTTTTGCTAGGCAATTATCGTGATAATTTAGTTGATATTTCGGTGGTTTTACCAAATGGAGAAATTAAAGTCGTTAGAGATATTGAAACAGACTTAAATGTAAAAAGCATAATGTACAAGTCAACCTTAAATGCTGAAGGTTGGAGAGAAATAGTAAAAATTGCCGGATTAGCTGCAGGTGTTGCAGCGTGTGCAATTGGTGTTGCCACAGCTCCTGCCGGTATTGGAATTGCAATTTCTGCTATCGGTTGTGGAGCTACAGTATTAAGTGTAATAGAGATGCTTATTCCAAATGATAGTGAAATATTAGGTATTAGTTCATCTACTGTTGGCGCCGTATCTACAGTTGTAGGTTGTATAAATCCGTCCAGCGCAGTTGCATGTGTATCAAGCATTATTTCAACAGCTTCTGATTTAACACTAGCTGCTGATGAATATCTCATTGAAAATGAAGACGAGGTAAGATTAGCCGAATCAGTTTTATTTACCGGTAGCGGTGATATTCAGGTTACATTAACATGGGATAATTATTCTGATTTGGATTTATGGGTAACAGATCCTCTTGGTGAAAAAATATACTGGAGTAATCCAACTTCCTACAGTGGTGGAGAACTTGATTTTGATGATCAGGATGGTTTTGGACCGGAAAACATTTTCTGGCCTGAGAATCAAGCTCCATATGGTGAATATCTTGTACAGGTTGATTACTACACTGGTTCAGGTATTGCAAAATTCACTATTCTGGTACAAGCATTTGGAGACGTTGGTAAATATGAAGGCGTTTTACAGCCTGACGAAACTGTTAATGTTGTGAGTTTCAGTTCTGGTAGTAAAGGATTATTAATAAAACCTTTGATGAATGTTAATGAAAACCACAACGTTAAATTGCGAAAATAATGTACCTAATACAAATTAAAACAACATTTAAAAAATGAAAACAATAACAACTTTTACTTTTTTGGTTTTATGTTTCTTAACCTCTTTCTCCCAGGAAAACCAATGGGTGAATTATACAAATGGTGATAATATTTCATCGATCTTCTCCAAAGATGAAATAATCCTGATTGGAACAAATGGAGGAGCAGTTGAAATTAATATTCAATTAAATTCAACAACTTTTTTAAATTCAGCAAATTCCGGTTTGCCAAGTAATGAAATAAATGATGTAGTAATTGATGATGATGGTAATTATTGGTTTGCAACGTATTATGGCATAATAAAATACGATGGTAATAATTGGCAGGTATTTAATAAATTGAACTCTGGTTTACCGGATAATTATATTAATACTATCGAAATTGATCAAAATGGTAACCTTTGGATAGGAACCTTTTTCGGAAGACTTGCTGTATTTGAAGATGGTAATTGGAATTTATATGATTATATTGGTAATCAAATAACAACTATATGTTTTTCAAATAACGGAACCATTTGGCTTGGAACTTATGGTAGTGGAGTTTATAGACAAGACGGAATTGATTGGATTCAGTTTAACAAATCGAACTCTGATTTACCTAATAACAATGTGAACTCAATTGAAATTGATAACAATGAAAATGCCTGGATTGGTACTAACGGAGGAGGGGTTGCTAAATATGATGGAAGCAATTGGACTATTTATAATAATTATAATAGTGGTATTAATAATTATGTTCAAAAAGTTTTTATTGACAATAATAACGATAAATGGTTTTGCACGTCAGATAACAGTAATTCTAGTGGGCTTTATATGTTCAATAATTTCGATTTTACATATTATAATATTTCAAATTCGGGTCTTCCAAGTAATAAAAGTACTACAATAACTCAAGACATTTCAGGTAATTATTGGATTGGTACATTATCTGGCCTAGCGAAATTTGATCAATATCAATGGTTGTATTATAATACTTCCAATTCTCAGTTGCCTAAAACTCAATTACTTACGATAATGATTGATAAAAATAATAAGAAATGGATTGGAACAAATGGTAAAGGAGTTTTAACTATAGATGGTAATGAGTGGAATTTGTTAAATACTTCTAACTCTGGAATTCCCGGGAACAGCATCCGGCCAATTACAGAGGATGCTTATGGAAATATTTGGATTGGGACATTTGGTGATGGATTCGGGAAACTTGATATCAATGGGGATTGGACAATCTACAATGTGGAGAATTCTGGATTGCCAGATAATAGGGTAAGTGCAATTGGATTTGACCAGACAGGAAAAACTTGGATTGGAACATGGGGTAGTGGGGTAGTTATCTATGATGGTAATGATTGGATTGAATATAATCCCAATAATTCTGGATTGCCGGATGATATGATTACAGAAATTTTATTTGATAATGATGATAATGCCTGGATAGGCACCCATAGAGGTGGTTTATCAAAGTTTAATGGAGATATCTGGATAACATATGATACAAACAATTCACTAATGCCTTCTAATTATATTAATTCACTTTTTATATCGAATGATGTTTTATGGATTGGAACAGGAGATGGATTGGTTAAACTAAAAGATGAAGTAATAAATATATACAATACAAGCAATTCCGGGATACTCAATGACAATATTCACACCATAGAATTTGATCAACAAAATAATCTATGGATTGGGACACACAGAGGTCTAGCAAAATTTGATGGTTCTAGTTGGGTTGCATTTGAATCATCAAACTCAGGATTAGCCTTTAATGATGTTACTGGTTTAGCCATTGATTCAAGAGATAATATTTGGTTATCTCACAACACTGGTGGTGATAATATTACAATGATATCTATTTACAATGAAAACGGTAACGCAGGAATAGAAGATTATAAAGCCCCTCCACAAATTACATTACACCAAAATTTTCCAAATCCATGTTCTTCATACACCACCATTTCTTTTGAGTTAAAGAAGCAAAGTGATATACATATTGAAATAATTGATTTATCAGGAAAGAGGATTTATAATGGTTACTTATTTAATCGATCAAAAGGTTCACATTCAATTTCCTTAGAAACAGAAAATTGGTCTAGTGGAATCTATTTCTATTCAATATCAACAGAATATTGCAAAGCATTTAAAAAAATGATTGTTTTAAAAGAATAATAATGAAGCTCCTGACTTGTCCGCCTAAAATTTTCTAATTTTTAATATACTGAATATGTGCGTTTTATTTTTATAAAAGTCGTATTTTGCTGACCTAATGGGTTAAAATGTACAAAATTCGTCAAATTCAGTACTCTGCAAATTCAGTTTCCATACAGGTGTATAAGGTTGAAAACCGCAAGCGAGTAATCGTAAAACATATAGGAACATCTCGCAATGCAAAAGAAAAATCTGATTTATTCCAAATCGCTAAACAATACATCCAACAATTATCAAAACAAATCAGCTTGTTCGAAGAAAATACCACTGCCCGTTTTCTTAATTTAAATCAAGCTGAGTTCATTGGCATTTATTATACCTTTTTATACGAAGTACTAAGTAAGGTGATGAAGACAATCGGCTTCGATGCCTTGAACAATAAATTGTTGGTTGATTTAGCCATTATTCGTATTGTGGAGCCAGCTTCAAAGCTCCGCTCCATAGAGCTTCTGAAAGATTACTTTGGTATATCACATAGGCGACAAGGCTATTATGAGTTTACAGAGCACTGGAAGAAGCTTAAAGAAGTTGTTGAGAACAATACTATATCATACGCTAAGAATCATTACGACTTTAAATTTGATTTGCTTTTTTACGACGTAACTACCCTCTATTTTGAAACATTTACTGCAGATGAGCTGCGTGAAATGGGGTTTTCAAAAGACAACAAATCTCAACAGCCACAGATTCTAGTGGCCTTGATGGTTACCAAAGAAGGCTTTCCGATTGCTTATGAAATATTTACAGGCAACACCTTTGAAGGACATACATTCATACCCTCTGTTAAAAGGCTCATTGCTAAACACAGCATACAAACATTTACCATTGTTGCCGACGCGGCTATGATAAGTGGTGACAACATCAAAGAATTGGTGGAAAATGAGCTCCATTATATTGTTGGAGCAAGAATGGGTAATTTATCGCACTCACTCATTGATAAAATAGACAGGCAAATTACCAGAGAAGATGATTATAGCATTAGATTTGAGACAAAGCTCGGTTATCTGATTTGCAGTTTTTCTTCTCTTAGGTATAGAAAAGATAAATATGAGATGGAGAAACAAATTAAAAAAGCAATGAATATTGTAGAAAATCCAGGTAAAAGCAAAAAATTAAAATTTACCACCACCAAAGGCAAGAAAATCGAGCTCAACCAAAAACTCATTGATAAAACCAAAAAGATCCTTGGCATTAAAGGCTATTACACAAACCTTGATGAAGATGTGGCAGATAATCAAACGATCATTCAACGATATCACGAGCTTTATAAAATAGAACAAGCATTTAGGATATCAAAGCATGATCTGCAAACAAGGCCAATATATCACTTCACACCAGATGCTATCCAACTCCATTTAGTAACATGCGTTATGGCATTAGTCGTATCAAAGCATATAGAGTTGCAAACCAAGGTTTCCATCAAAAAGTTCTTAACAGAAACAAAAAAAGTGACTGATGGTCGACTAATCAATAAGATCAATGATGAAGAAATAAGAATACGCGCAAAAATGAGTGCAGCTACATCCAAATTTTTGCAAAACTTAAACCTGCTGACCTAAAACGGACAAGTCAGGAAATAATTGATTTATCAGGAAAGAGGATTTATAATGGTTACTTATTTAATCGATCAAAAGGTTCACATTCAATTTCCTTAGAAACAGAAAATTGGTCTAGTGGAATCTATTTCTATTCAATATCAACAGAATATTGCAAAGCATTTAAAAAAATGATTGTTTTAAAAGAATAATAATGAAGCTACTTAGTCGATCCTTACGAACAATATATATGCTTGTTTAATGTTCTGGGGTTGCATATTTCGTGGATTGAAAATAATGTCCAAAATATTTGTTCTTTAATTTTATTGAGTAATCCCCTGAAATTGAATCCAGCTGCTGCTAAATTTGCGTTTATATCGTTGCCAACCATGCCTTTAAGATAATTTCTTTATCGTACGTTTGTAGCTCTGGCGTTGGGTAATGTTCTTTTGCTTTGCAATTTTGTTACACAACCGGATTACCTTTAGTAATAGTTTAGCATCTGTAGGATAAGTAATGTTTTTTTCCTGTGTTGTTGTATCAACTAATACGTCTTTGGTCTTTATCTCATCTTTTCTGGTTTCTACGGATACCTGAAATATTTTTTCAGCTCCATCCTCACCAATGCGTTTACGAAAGTGAACAAGGTCAGAAGGATCACATGGGTATTCCCATTGAAACTCGGCCTCACCACAAAAATATTGGAAATAGGGATTTTGAAGCCATTGAGCCATAACTGTTTCATCACCCAAGTTATAAATCCTTTTTAGTAACAATAATCCAACCATAGTACGGATTGGAATACCTGATTGTCCAGTATTTTTCAATTTTATCTGTTAGATTATCTGTTTTCTTTTCTAATTTATACCTGTTAATTGCTTTTTTTAAGCGGTCGGTTTCAATAGGATTCATTAAATATCAATCTGGTTGTCGGTAGAAAATCGGTAATTGCATCTGCAAACATTCGTTTTTTATGCAATCTGCGACTTTTTTATTTACGATGAAAGATTCTGAAACAACTGTTTTTTCATTAGAGGGTCAGGAGTTCTGAATTTATTAATTTTCTGCTTGCTCAAAGTTCAGTTATCTGAATAGTAGGTTGTTGGTGATAAAGCACAAATCCTATCGCACAGGTTATGCTTAAGACTTGCCTGATGGGTGTATTCTTGATTGCCGTTTTTTTTATGTATGTCAACTTACCGAAAGTTGTGTACTTTTAGTTTCTGGTAACAATTTCCAATTAATCTGAGTTAAAAATTATTAATTTTAATTGATTGAATACTTCCATTATACTTCAAAAATCCTATCAATATTCCTTTTGGAAGATCTAACAATTTTGTTACAGTAGCTTTTTGTGGTGTAAGTTTAATAGAATGTTCTTGTAATAGCTTGCCATTTAAAGTGAATAATAATAATAATGCTTCAGAATCGGTACTATTTGCATTTATTAAAATTGTTTGATTATTGGAATTGTATACTACAGATGGATTAAAGAATGCATCAAATATTGCTGTTGGTTTTATTAAGACATCTATTATTGTCATTTCACTTTCACAGCCAATTTCATTTGTTTCTACTACTCCTAACCTGCCATCACCCTGTTCAATCCATTTTACCCAAACAACTTGACTATTAGCTCCGTTAATAATCTCACCTTTAGTATTTACCTCCCAATTAAAAGATGATGTAGATGGGCCGACAACTGAATAAATACTTGTGTCGCCAGCAAATACTTCGTCAGGACCAATAATTTCATCTACATCTACCTGAATAACATCAATATAACAATTTTCAGACTCTAGAGATCCACATGGATTTGATAATAGGCAATAATATTCTCCTTCGTCACTGAAATCTATATTTGTTATTTCCATTATTGCACTATTTGCTCCTGAAATATAACCGTTTGGTCCGTACCACTGATATTCAATTGGTTCGGAACCATGTGCATTTATAGTCAAATTGAAATTATCACCTAAACATACTTCACTATCCTCTGGTTGGTTCACAATGATTAGGTCTTTACATGGTGTAATACTGTGCAAATAATGTCCTGCTCCTACCAATAATTGTTTATCAAAGCTCAGAATTGGTCCCACATCAACATCAAATATTGCATCTATTTCCCAGTTTATTTGACCCTCAGAAGAAACTGAACGAACGAACTCATTTGCTGCATAAAATATATTATTTGATTGATCAACAATAGGAGCTGTAAAATTAAACTCCCAATAGTTATTTTCATTTATCGACCAACATATTGTTCCTATGCTATCTATCATATATAAGTTATCCTTTGCTGATTGAAAAATAACAGATGAATCTCTATAAAGTGTCAAGGGAATTCCGTCCTTAGCAAAATCATTTTCAATGGAGCATTTCCATTTCAAAATACCGGATTCATTATATGAGAATATTACACTAGTATCCATATCATATGAAGATATCACGAAATAGCTATTATTATTTATGTCAATCATAGGTGGAGTTACTATTAAATAATCACCATCAACATCAAAATCAATTTCTTTATTATCTAAAATCTCACCATTTGACAAATAACGAACTAATTGTTTCGATTTAGTAACACAAAGAAACCTGCCATCATGGTCGATAACAGGAGCAGAACTTTCTGATTCATCAAAACGAGTTAACCAACCAATTGAATTTAATGGGTACATACAACTTAACCTGCCTCCTCCGGATTGAAATGAGTATAATATTTGGGATCTATTATTGTTAATGTTCAAACCTGAAATTTTGGAATCCCACCCCCAATAATTATGTCCACCCCATCCAAGATAGTCGCCAATTGTGTTATACATAATTAAGGCATCCCTGTAATTATCATTTTGTACAACACCAAAAATTGTAGAGTCATTTGTGATTAGAAGAGCATCATCAGATCCATAAGCCCCATACCAATTTAGCTCGCCATTTGCATCAATACTTCGCAACCTGGAATCGACTGAGAAAAAAATGTCACCACTGGGCCCAAGCACAATATGCCCAATATCATTATCCCCACATTCATAAGTCCAGTCCAATTTTGCTGTTTCTGGCCCATTAAGTTGAGATTTAGACGTTAATTGAGGATTATTGAAGGTCATTGGCCATGGTGAACCTTCAAGCTGTACCTGAATTTCATTTTCTTCTGTAATTTTATATAAAACCCCGTTCCTTGTATAACAATAAATTGCATTATCTGAACCAATAATTGGTGTACCATATTTGTAGTTATAATCGTTATTTGTGTTGCTGATTGCTAAATTTAATTGCCATTTTAGTTCTCCACTAGGCATAATAGCAAAAAGTTTACTTGAATAATAATCTCCAAAATCTCCATTTCTTAAATAATAAACAGTTCCAGTATTATCAATAATTGGAGTGGATTGATCTGGTACGTTTCCTACATAATAACTCCATATAATATCACCACCTTGAATAGCTTCGATTTTATACAAAATATCATTTGCTGTTGTTAAATATATAAATCCATTATCAATACATAAAGCACTCAATATTTTACTTCCATCAATTGTGTTTTTCCATAATAAGTTTCCATCCAAATCAAGAACAGTTATCTTTTCTTTCTGAGCAAAAAATAGTTTGTTATTGTACAATGTTGGTGAAGTGCATATCTCATAAGGATACTCTGAATAATACCATGTTAATTCTCCTTGATCAGAAAACGCATTTATTCGATTACCTGTTGAAACGTAAACGTTATTTTCATTATCAACAACCGGTATAGAATTCCTGCCTCCATATTCGGCACTCCAATTCAAATTGCCATTTTCATTTATTGAATATATGTTTTCCCAATCAGTTATGTATATTTTATTATTTTGAATAACAGGTGTTTGGGGATAACTTTCTGTTTGAAATGTCCATTTTAGAGTCGAATCTGGATTAATTGCGTATAATAGGTTATCTTCTGTACAACCTATATATACAGTTCCATTCTGCCCAATCGCAGGATACGAAGTTGACGCAAAAGATGTATGTATTGGATAACTCCATAAAACATCCCCATTAGTATCGTAACAAAAAAACTCCTCGCCATTACTAATATATATTTGACCGTTATCAATTACAGGGCTTAGAATTACTTCACCGAAATTCTTTTTACCCCATGCAACATAACCATCTGATGGTCCATAATAATTTGTTGAATTAGTACCTTTTGAATCATGGTGATGCATAGGCCATTGAGCATTTACGCTTAAAGTAATACTAAACTGGAAAACTACTAAATATGTTATAAGTTTCATAATTTTAGTTGCTAAAAATGTATTTATTAAAATATGACTTAATTATTCCAGATTTATGAAATACCCTATTCCAATTGTAAAATAGGTGTTGTTAATTAATTTTTCATTGAACTCTGACATATCAACTGTTGCTGATTCATAGTTGCCAAATTCATCTTCATATTCAATAGTAAATGATCCCTTAGCTTTTGTATTTAACAAATATCCAAGCTTAATGTCTATAAATAATTTTTTACCATATACATACCCTAGATGCCCATCTATCGTAGAAATATAAATGTTTGCTTCGTTCGTACCAGAGGCAATTTGCGTATTTGGATTTGCATCAACTTTTATATCATACCTAAAGTACCCTCCTCCTAAATAAAAATTGCTGATTATATCCTTTTCATCAGATAGCAAGAAATTGTATTGCCCACCAACAAACCATGCATTTTTAAATTCGAAATTTATTGGAGTGTTGTAATGGGAATCAAAGTCAGATGTTTTGTTGCCTGTGAAATAATAAATACCCTCGACACTAATATTTTCCATTAAATATTTTCCACTACCTCCAAACGATTTCAGTAGAGTATTATATTGTCCGGATATCCCAAAAAACTGTGCATTTACATCATTTACTATTAAAAGAGTTGAAAAATAACACAAAAATAAAAAAGGGATTATTTTTTTCATTCTATCATATACTTGCTAAAAATAATTTTTTATAAATTGTTTGCAATTAATACATTTTTAATGAAAATTAACAAATGTGTTCTACATTAAAATAGTTGACAAAGGCTGGATTAAAATTTAGTTTATCTGTCCGATTACAGCCAATCATAACAGCTGTTTATCTAGAGTTTACTACGTATAAAATACTCTATGTATTCTATGGATCATGACTTTTACATGCATATAATGTCTTCTCCTGCAATTTATTATACTTCATTGACACAATAAATTTCATGATTTTTATTATTTATTTGTCAACGTAAATTTATAAGTATCACATGCTGCAAGATTCATATTTTTTTCCCAATAAAACGTAGTCCCCCCAGTATTTACTTCACAATAAATATAATGTGATCCGGTCGAAGAATTTTCATTCGAATACCCTTCTCCTTCATCTATTGTTTTACAATACATATTATCGATATATACCTTAATATTGTTAAAAGAGGAATTGTTAAAAACCCAAATTGTGCCAGTATTGTTTATTTCACAAAACTCATTACTTTCTTTATTACAAGAAAAAAATGAGACAATTAAACAACTAGAGAAAATCATAACTGATAATAAAATATTTGCCGTTTTCATTTTTAAATCTTTAATATAAATAAATGATTAATATTAATCTAAATAACCAGTAATAGATGCCTGAGGAAAATTACCTTCTGCTGATTTTTGTTTAAATATCTTATTTTTCCATTCAATTTTTATACTTAAATTTTCATCTGGGTTTTTGGCCATAGCTTGCAGGTATACATAATCCCCGGAAAAGGCTTCAAAATTAATTTGCCAATTTGAGGTTTCAATATCCTTTTGGTAGGAATAACCATTTTCAAAGTAAGTAATAAACAATCCTGTTTTGTCACAATTAACTTCATAAGTTACCGTTCCTTTAGGATTATCGTTTTCATCATCATTTTTGGAGCAATTCCCCAATAGAAAAACAATAACAAGCAATAAAATTAATCTGTACATATTTTTCAATCTTTAACTAATGAAACTCCTAATGTTGTTACATTTAAAGTATATTTACCTGTTCCTGAAATTGTAACTTTATCATCCATACCTGTTCCAGTTGGCCATTTCCAGGAAACATTGTGAGTTCCCTCAGTTATTGCTTTGTATGAAGTAGTTTCACCCACACTAAGAGTCCCAAAACTGACTGGTCCAACTGTAACATTTTCTATCCTTGAAAATCCGTCAATGTTTTTCGCTCTGATTTTTGTTTCATCTTTATTGCACCCTGATAAAATTAAGATGCTGAAAATGATAATAATTCCGATAATAGTAAAATTTCTCATGATTATTTGTATTTAATTTATAAAATATTTTAATAACAAAGGAAAAAACAAAAAGACGAAAAAACAAAAGTTTTTAGCCTTATTGTATATGGAGATAGGGTTATTGTATGAAAGTATTGGGTTGTTGTTTTAAAGTGTAATTTGGTTTGTGATGCTGAGAGTAGAGAAGCATATATTAAGATAGAGTGCCTTCGCTCGCCCTACCACACTAGCCAGCGCTTGCAGGAGGACAAGGACACGCAATATGGCATATTTGTCCTTCTGAATGGATTTGCGTAAGCCTTGCGGGTGGAGAGTGAAGAATCTTTATTGTATGATTCGAAAAGAGTTCCTTCGCTCGCCCTGCCGCACTTGCCTGCGCTTGCACTCAGGAGGACAAGGGCTCAGGTGGACAAGGACTTGGAGTTTGGTTTTGCTATATTTCCATTCCCTCCAATTTTTTTAGCCTCTCCCGTGAAGCTTTCAGCTTGATATTTCTTTCGCCATAATAAAGCTCACAGCATTTTAGTCTTCTGTCAATTTTTATAAGATAGTTTAAGTTAATGATTGCCGACCTGTCGATTCTAAAAAAAAAATCTGGTGGCAGTAGTTTTTCCACTTGCCCAAGCTGCTGAGAAACTGTTTCTTGCAGGCCATTTGATAATACTATTTCAGTATAATTGCCGCTTGCCTGGCAATAAATGATCTTATGTGTATCCACCAGCATACACCCCGTCCGTGTATTAAACCTGATTTTATTTTGATTTAATATTGTTTGAAGTTTTTCAAATCTGGCCTCAGATTTTTTCTGATTTTTTTCGACTTTATACCTGTTGATTGACTTTTTCAGTCGTTCGGGGTCGATGGGTTTCAATAAGTAATCGAATGCGGCTTGTTCAAATGCTTCAATTGCATGGTTATAGGCTGTTATAAATATTATTGTCGGGTTTAAATTTAAACTGCGGATTTCGTTAATTAGATCGAAACCATCTTTTCCGGGCATATCAATATCAAGAAAAATAATGTCGGGGTTGTGTTCAATTATCTTAGCAATTGCACTATCCACATTAGATTCTTTTGAGATAACTATAATTTCAGGAAAATCAATTAGTCGTCTTTCTAACATATCACGAGCATCCTTTTCGTCGTCAACAATTAGTGCTGTGATTTTATTCATTATAAAAGATTTATAGCCAAGTTTTTTCTGGCTTTCTTTTGAGCTCACAATTTACGTTTTAAAATTATGAAATAGTTATTATTTTCTTCACATTAAGGGAAAAAAACGCAAACCAATATTCAAAATTAATTAACAACGATCTTTCCCTTGTATTCGCCACTAGTATTGATGATTTTATAAAAATAAAGACCTCCGCCATTTTTGGGAAGACTTACTTCGTATTCTTCAGTGTTGATGTTTTCGGCATTGTAAATTTCTTCACCTTTCAAATTATAGATAACCAGGGTTAAAGGTGTGGCTAATCCTTCCCTGAATTTGAGATTAAGAGTGCCGTTTGAAGGATTAGGATAAATGATTATCTGTTCATCGCCAATAAAAATGTTGTCCGAATCACAGGCTACCGGTTCAATTGTGAGCTGTCCGCCACAATCATCGAACACATTATCACTAACACTAATTACGTATTCAGTGGTTCCATTTCCAACTAATGGTCCAACTTCAATAGGTAAGGCTCCATATTCGCGGTTTCCAATAAAGTCGTCGTTGATATACAAGGCAAAACCCTGTTCGCCAACATTTTCATATTCAAAATCGAGTAACACAAAAAAGTTGCCCTGGTCGTTACAAGGCAATACTGCTCCCTGCAAATCCCAAATATTGCAATTGTTACCGTCGCAACTTACAGGTTCTATCGCTGTTGAATTATGGCAATAATTATAAACAAGGTCGTTAATCCAAAATGAATATGAAGTAACGCCATCTCCATCCAAAGGGCCAATTTCTATTGGAAGATTTCCATAATTGAAATTGCCAAAATGGCTGTCGTTAACAAAAACCGAAAATCCCTCATCACTTACATTAGCATATTCAAAATTTAATAAAACGAAGAAATTTCCTGCCTCATTACATGGTTCAATTTCTTTAATAATTTGTCCGATAACACAATCGCCAACATCACCACAACTTACGGGGTCGATAGCTCTCCAGTTGCAGCAGGCAACATATACAGCATCTACAACAAGGAAGTTATAAACGGTTTCTCCATCGCCAAGTAAGGGACCCACATCAAAGGGAAGCTCATCATAATTAAAAGTGCCAAGATACTGGTCATTAGCGTAAACATTAAATCCTGCATCACTTACATTTTCATATTCAAAGTTCAGCATTGCATAAAAATAACCTTCATCATTACAAGGATGGTCATCGATAATAAGTTCGCCAATAAAGCAATCACTACCACCTCCGCAACTCACCGGATCTATTGCTGTCCAGGCTGAGCAATCTTGGTACTGGTTATCAATTACAACAAACTCGTAAACGGAAACTCCATCACCTGCAAGCGGACCTATTTCAATAGGCAGGTTTTCATACCAAAAATTTCCGTAATTAATACCGTTGCCTTGTACCCGGAACCCTTCATTACCTGCATTCTCAAATTCAAAATCGAGGAGCACCCAAAACATACCAGCATTGTTACATGGCATAACATCTGCCTGCACTTCCCATATATCGCAAGCCTTCAGTATAGTAGGGGAAACGATGGTAGTTATAATCAACATCATAGCCGTGCTAAAAATCAAACGAAAAGTATTTTTCATGATAAGTAGTTTTAGTTGTTTTATTGATTCAATCCAATGGAAGGTTTCAAAAGTACTAAAATGTTTGAATTATCCTTCTTTCTAAACTGAGCCATTTACAAAACTTGCAATTTATAAACTTCAGATAAAAAAACCTTCCTCGTCAAGAGTGGTCGGAAGGCTTTTTGTATAAATATGTGTAACTAAAGTTTATTCAATCTTAGCAATCTTTTTTACCAGAGAGCCTTTTTCTGTTTGAATTTCATAAACGTAAAATCCTGCAGGGAGTTCTTGTCCGAAAGCATTTCGGCCATCCCAGGTAACAAAATGCTGTCCGCTGGTCATGTAATTATTAACTAGAGCTTTAACCACCGCACCACTCAGATCGATAATACGAAGTGAAACGAAGGAGTCTTCTTCAAGATTATATGTAATTGTTGTTTGGTTTGTAAATGGATTTGGATAATTTGATGAAACCTGATGATTCTCTATATCCTCATTTTCTTCCACATTTACAAAAGGGTTAAACCCACCCGAATAACAATAAACTTTCCCGTTTCTGCCACCTGCAACCATCTCCATCGATCCATCGCCTACAATATCAGGGATGGAATTTAAGGCATCAACAGGAGTTTGATAGTTGATGGATTCCAGTTCCTCGCCATCAACACCATTGAGAAAGTAACAGTAATTATTACTAAACAATGTACCATAAATTACATCATTAATTCCATCGAGGTTCAAATCATCAATTGCAGCAACATTCCATGCTTTGTCGGCAAGGGGTTGAAACCACACATTTGAACCATCATAACCATCCAGAACAATTCCGTTGGGTTGACTATGCCCTACCATTACATCTGTATATCCGTCGGAATTAACATCGTTTAGCGGATCGAGGGTAAGTATTAATGAATTGCCAACAGCACCCTGAAAAATAAGGTTGTTGTTTGAAGGATTTATGTAATAATAATTTCCGCTAAAATCACCGGCAGCTATATCTTTAACGCCATCTCCGGTAATATCATCAAGTTGTACTAATGCCCATACTGATGAACCACCTGTTGTTCTTACCCACATAGGAACTCCACTAGCACCGCTAATGCCAAAAACTTTTCCCTGTGTTTCATTTTCATTTGATGCACCACCAATAGCATCAGGAATACCATCGCCTGTAAAATCTTCAACACCTAATACTGAAAACCCCGGGCCTCCAAGATAGGTTTCCCAAATAGAAAAACCGTTTAACCCATCTAAGCAATATACTCGTTTCGGACCCATATCATCGCTATCATCTCCGGTAGATGCAAGCACATCTTTTATGCCATCACCGTTATAATCATATTTTGCATTAACAGCATAAACCCATCCCCCATTACCGTATTCATTGGTTTGATGTTTCCATATCTGAGCACCTGTTTTCCCTGAAAAGGCAATTATTGATTTATCTCCCCCTGTAGTACCAACAATAACATCTTCATAGCCATCGGCATTAATATCCTCGATTATTGTCAGTCCTGGCTGATCGTAAATATTACCACTATAAATCTCAACTTCCCACATTACATCAGCAATTCCTGAAGAATTTCCGTTAAAACAACGAATATAATTGTCTTCAGAACAAATGATAACATCATCAACAGTATCGCCTGTAATATCCTGAATGGCGATAATTGCTTTTGGACTATTATCATAACTGGTGTTAATGATATAATTCCAAAGGGGTTCTCCCATTGGCCAGCCCTGTTCAATCCCCATTCCTTCCAAACTAACCGTATAAGGATTGTTATACGGATCATTATTTACAATGAACAGGTTGCCTGTATAGCTTCCTGCTTCAAAAGGATTAAACCAAACACCAACCAAAGCCGAATTTAAAGGGGCTATATTTAAGGGAAATGTTACTGATTCATCCAGAAAATAAACCGACTGATTAGAAGTTATGTTGCCGATTGTTAGTGTTGCGTCGCCAATATTTTCTATTTCAAGAAACCAGCGAGTATGTGCTGTCGCTCTAACATCGCCATAATCATGAGTATCGAAAGGAACATTCATTGACGGGCCCGGGTTAACTGCCTGACCTGTTAGAGTAACATCAACCGATGGATTAATAGGATCTGTTGATTGAACAGAAACAATTACATTTAGCGCACCAACAACTGTAGGAGTATATTTTAATGGAATAAAAATTGAACCTCCCGGAGTAATTGTTTGAGGAGGGCTAAAGGTTGAGGAAATAGCTGATGATGCCGGAATTACAAGATTAGTAATTACGAGATCAGCATCTCCAACATTTTCAACTTCCATATTCCATGTTGACGATGTTCCAATTGTTACAGTTCCATAGTTGTGTGAAGTTATTGGAATATTTATTTCAGGAGTTCCAGCCCCCAGAAGATCGACTTTGTATAATTTGCTAGGTGATGAAAGTTGTCCGTCAACATACCACAGGTAGGTTCCGTCGTAAACAATGCCCGCCGGTTTTATATTTTCACATGGATGACTTTCCAATACGGTTCCTGTTTGATCGGTTTTGTAAATCATGTTGGCATTATAATCAACCATCCATAGGTCATTGCCATGTGTACAGATATCCCAAATTTGATTAGCCGGAGGTGTAAACTGACTAATTACAGCACCAGTATTATCTACTTTGTAAATTGTGCCGGGATCCGGATAATATGTTCCTACCCAAAAATCACCTGCATCATAAGCTATTCCGCTCATATAATGGTCGGGAAGGTTAAAGGTGGAAAGAATATTTCCTGTTAAATCAAGTTCAATTGCTGTAGCGGGTGTAGAAGGAGTTGTAACATGATCAGTAATCCACAGCTCCGATCCGTCCCATGTCATTCCAAAACAATCTCCAATTGCTGGATTAATAAACTGCAGTTGATATGTACCATCGGATGGATTGAATCTATAAAAATGATCACCATCCGATCCATATATACCGAAATATAAATAGGTTCCGTCCCAGGCTAATCCGGATGCTTTGCCAGGAATATCCCACGATTGGGCAATGGTCCAATCACGGCTCCCCGTATCTTGCGCCACAACCTTTTGCGGGTGCGTTGTACAAATTAATGCAAACAACATAAAAGAAATAATTGTAAACTTTTTCATGTAAATTTTGATTTTAGTCAATTTAGTTTGATGATTTATTTTTGCAGCGCAAATTTAATGATTAAAATTATAAAATAATAATCTTGCTCTCATGTCATATCTAGCACAAGCGAAAATAATGAGCAGAGAACCGTTTTCTAATACACGTTAAATTACACGCCAACTACTCAACTCTTATTATTTTGCCGCTTTTCGTAAAGTTACCTGTTTTTATTTTGTAGAAATAGTATCCCGATTTTAGGTCTGTCATACCTTCTTCAATATTTATATTGATAAGATTTTCTCCATTACCGTTAATTTGTTCCGATATGTCAATTATTTTTTTTCCGTTAATATCAAATATCTGAATTGTTGCTTCACTACTTTCAGAATTTCTGACGAAGAAATTAATTTGCCTTGTAAACGGATTCGGATAAATATGAATATCGTCATTTAAACCAATAGCCTCAGTATTAACCAGATCACTTAATATTGCAATTGGTTCGTAATAAGTGTCAAATGCAGTTTCAACTTCCAAAGTATCAATTATTAATTCGCTAAATTTATTTGTAGGAATAGCGCATAGAACATTCAAAGTTAGCGTGTCGTAACCACCAAGTGAAAACGGCAAATCGGGCATTTCTTCAACGTACCACATAAATTCGTCGCCATACTCTGTAATTGAATTAATTGTAGTATTGTACGACATTAGATTTATGATATGTAATGGAATCCCTGTTATCATATCTTCCTGAGTTAAAAACAATACCGTATCAGGATTAAACGTAATTTCAGGAACAGGGAAATAAATATTGGTAAAAACAAATGGGTCGAATTCACCAATAAAAGGACATGTTGCATTTCTTCCCGATTCATCGGCAGCATAAATATAGTACGAAACAGAATCGCCCGGCCATACATTTTCAATCAGGCCGGTATAGTTGTTGGCGGTGTCGATCTGCATAAGAGCAGAAGTGTACGATCCATTATTGATCTTATAATAAACAAATACCGAATCAGCATAAATATTGCTTCCGCTACATGCAGTTATGGTTGCTGTTATTTCATAAGTTGGGCGATACGCCACTGTGCCTGAAGTAGGAATATGATGAATGTAGAGCATACCAATATCGGCAATCCCCTTTGCGCGGCAATGCAAAGCATCGGTATTTTGCCAGCCATTATAAACTATTCCTATTATCTCGTAACCGGGCATTGCTTCCTGATATGAGGTAATTGCTTCGTCATCCCACTGACTTCCTGTTAAAGGAACTAAAACTTTTCGATTAAGAATAAGTGAATTTGTGTAAGGAGTGTAGGGATATGTTCCAGGAGTAAAAACCCGATAAACCTGATAGGGTTTTCCATACGAACTTGTTTGAGTGGCAAAATAATTTGCGGCAGCTTCAAAATCCGGGTAGCGATAATCAGTTATAGGCACCTGTCCAACCAAAACTTTGCCGGGCGTTAAATACTTTGCCCAGCAATCAATATGCTTAATATACTCATCCAGAGGATCATCGGTTACATGGTATGTTGAATTACCTGTATAATCAACTATAAAACCGGCAACTTCATCATGAGTAAGTGTTGGGTTTTCATCCCAAACCAAATCGGTTGAAGCAGCTATGCCCATCCCATCGCACATATAATTGCCACCAGTGCTTATTAAATTCATTCCATACAGATCAATATCAAGAAATTCAGCTACCCTAATAGGAATATCATTGTCGTTAGGCCGGGGCCGGTTATATGGGAAGTTAACAATGCCGGGCTGGTTATTGCCATCGAAAACAAACCATGGGCCGTAATCTCTAACCCAATAACTATCAGTGGGGGCAATCAGGAAATTACAATTATCCAAATTAACATTATTATTTTGGTATGTTGTAGTAACCGTTTGCTGTTGCGAAGCATTTGCCACAATGGTTGTAACAGTGATATCTTCTGCCATTTCCCTAATCAACTCAACGGGTATTCCGAATGGATATCTAACCAGTACACCCTGCATTTGGTCGAATTCTGCCACATTTCTAATATCTCCGTCAGGTGGGTCGGTTGGATAAAAATCCCTTAATGGGTCGAAAGTGGTAAGCATTTCTTCTTCCGACAAATAATGCAGCTTTCGGTAATCGGGCTTTGTTTGTCCTATCATCTGGTTGCTAATCAGCAACACAATAAATGAAGCAAGTAGTAATTTTATTTTCATCTGTAAATAATTTTAATCTATGAACTTTAATGGTGACAAATGTAAGAAGTTGTTGGTTGCCGGGCAATAAAAAACTCAGACTTTTAATTAGGCTTTATTTAATCAATTCAATGCCTGCTTTTGAGATTCTTAAAATGACAATCCTGGGTATAGGGGTATGGGGGTATAAGGGTATATGGGTATAAGGGTACATGAAGCATGCTAATTTGAATTAACAATTTTTAAAGTAACCAATATATTTCTTAATTGTATTACTTTTGTTGCATAAACAAAAAATACAGAAATGGGATTTTTAGGAAATATTGCTCTTGTTCATTACGCCGGGTGGATTGGTACACCTGAAATTATAATTATTGTTGTAATCATTCTTCTTTTGTTTGGGGGCAAAAAAATACCCGAGCTAATGCGTGGTTTAGGAAAAGGAATAAAAGAGTTTAAAGATGGAGTTGGCGATAATACCGGCAAAAAAGATGATAAAGACGCCGGAGAAATAAAAAAGGATTAATTGATCGCACTATTCATTTATTAACTCTTTATAAATTTTATACCGTTCCATTATTTCTCCAACAAACTTAAACGTCTCTTCTCCACGCATATAGCCATAATAAACAACAGTATTGTGGTAGTACTCTTTTTCGGAAAGATAAAGGATACAACTATCAACACTGGCAGTCCAAAGATTAGGATTCTTTCCATTCTTCTCTGCCAAACGTCGTGCGTCAAAAACATGGCCTATTCCACAATTGTATGATGCGAGCAAGAATTTCACTTGTTCAATAGAGTCAGTAATCTCAGATGGTAATTGATTTTGAATATAGATCAGATGGTTAACCCCCGCAGTGAGTTGGTCGACAGGGCTTGCGGTACTGTCGAGCCCGTATTTCTCAAGTACACTTGGCATTAGTTGCATAAGTCCGTAAGCTCCAGCCCACGATTGTACATTAGGTTTAAACTCCGATTCCTGATAAACTAGTGAAGCCAACAATCTCCAGTCCCAACCGATAATATCTGCAGCAGCTTTTATTTCATCGTCATATGGCGACAATTGCCCTCCAGAATATGAATTATACATACTGTTAACAATTCTTTTCGACCTTATATTTTTAAAATATTTATTATAAAGTAGCCTGGCTCTCAAAGAGTTGTTAAATTTTAAAAGCCATGAATCGATCGTATCAGCAAGGCCGGTTTGCCCTTTTTTGACTGCCCAGGCAATTTTTTGAGGAAAACTCAGCGGTGTCTGAACATCAATGTTCCCATAATATCTTGCGTTAACTATGGCAATATGTTCGTCGGCTACGGTATAATCAATTTCATTGTTGGCAACAGCAGCTATTAATTCCTCTATTTCCCTTTCATCTTTAATGATAAAAATGCTGTCGGCTATTTCATTACTGAGTGTCCGAAGACGTTTTCCGAAAATTGTTCCTTGTTGAACATTTATTGTAACATTTGCAAGATAAAGAGGATTCCTTAATAAATGCGATTCGATTTCATCGGCTGTTTCCATCTTTTCATAACCATCAGGCTTTCTTTGTACAAGCACCTGACGGGTGGTCATTATTGGCAAAGTAAACGTAAATTTCTTACTGCGCTCAGAAGTAACTGTTAATCCCATTGCAACTAAATCAACTTCGTTACTGTTTAACATATCAATACTTTTTTGCATGTCACCTTCAATCACCAGCTCCAATTCAACACCAAGGTGTTTTGTTAAATCATTAAGTAACTCGTATTGATAACCAATGGGTTCTCCTCTATAAATTAAATAACTTACCGATCCGTAATCAGTAACCGCCCGTAGTTTTTTTCGTGCTATAATGCTATCAAAAACAGCATTTTGGACACCTGTCTTTTTTGTTGCACGATCATTATTCTTTCCACTTTCCCAGATTGGATTTTCACATGAGGTGAAAACACACATTAGTATAATAACGCTTATAACAGCTCGTAAGGTCATCTGTCTTTTAATGGAATTTGTGACTAAAATAGTAAAAATTAAATATGTTTGGCTTATATTTTTATCTTTGTAAGGTTTCCGTCCATAAATTACATATGATGAGCCGCAGATATACTATAAATTTAACAGCCTTATTATCAGCTATTTTATTTATTATCTATTTTAGTTTTTCTTCATGTAAAAAAGTCCCCGATCCGTCAGAAGGAAAAATTGACAAGGATACGATTAATTTTAATCTACTAAAATCAAGTATATTTATTCAATTTTTCGATGCAAACACCAACGAATTAATTATACCAGTTGAAAGTGAAGCCCTAAAAGTAAATATTATAGGTCAATCGAAGGATGCTGTTGCCGACATTATAGGTTTCCAGAAGAGCGAATATAATATCCGGAAAGGTACAATAACTTTTGGCCTTATCCCTAATGCGGAGTTTGTGCCAACATCTATTTCACCTGTTCGTTTTACTATTATAGCCCAACTGCACGGATATCTTACATCAACAAAAGAAGTAACAATAACAAGTGAAGGTGATTACATTTTGAAAGTCTTTATGGTGAACAAAGATAATCCTCCCCCCGGTGTAATTATTGCACGATTATATGACGTTGGAAACCTGGTAAATGGTGTGCTTCAGGATACTGCTTCAATTGCCACAACAAACCTTGAAGGAAAAGTTGTTTTACCTGCGGGAATTAGATTGCTAAGAAGTGACAGCGTTGAACTTGCCGGCAAATTAAATCTTACTTTATCATATTATAATGGTCATGATGACAAAGCATTAGCTGCTTTCCCCGGTGGCATTACAGGTACAGTTTTGGAGAATAGCAGCACAAATTCAGGGGTGTTTTTTCCGGCAGGCTTGTTATCTCTTGAAATTACTGATAGCGACTGGCATAAAGCATCTATTATTGAAAACGACAGCCTTGAAATAACAATGGTAGT
>JACKQG010000337.1_pt1 | contig 69420 bp, 67 predicted proteins | sample 8237621 | NCBI WGS metagenome assembly JACKQG01 (sample SAMN15677084, study PRJNA649215) | marine metagenome | biome: marine; feature: Black Sea; material: saline water; isolation source: suspended particulate matter (SPM) from the Black Sea western gyre | collected 2013-06-09/2013-06-10 | depth... | reverse complement strand
GTAATTATTCAGCATCTGCTAATGTAGTTATGCTTCGAGCAGTGGGAATCCCTGCTCGACTTGCAGTCGGCTTTGCGCAAGGAGACAGAGATGAAAGGGGCGATTTTCTTATTCAACAGAGTGATGCTCATACCTGGCCTGAAGTTTATTTTCCTCATATAGGGTGGGTAGAATTTGAACCAACGTCCAGCGAATCGCTATTTATCCGTCCATCAGGTAGTGATGCGGTAGGATCTAATGAATTAGGAGATATGCTTTCAGGGCGTATTTTAAATAACCTAGGCGAAGATGGGCAAATAATTGAAGATGTACCCCTTTCAGATTTGGAACATGTTTTCGTTCCTGAATCTGTAGGACCCACACAACAAACAGATGGTCCTGTATCTTCCTTTTGGGGTATGATTACTCTTATAATCGCAACTGCTCTCTCCGGGATGTGGTATTTCAACCGGAAGCAATTTCTTCTTGCGCGCGGACTCCGACTTGTTGTCCGGGTTTACGAACGTAATAATCTCCTGGTTCCCGCACTGCTGATACGTTGGATGCACTGGAGCGAAGCAATGCCTATGACACGTGCCTTTCATAGTGTAAATATCAGCTTAGGCTTGCTGGGAGAAAAAATCCCTCTCCACTTTACGCCACAAGAACGAGCAAATGCCCTGGCAAAATTGATCCCGGAAAAAAAAGATGAGATCAATTCCCTGCTGGCCGAACATCAAAAATCATTATTCACCCCTGATGAAGGGGATTTAAAGATTGCCCGCCGCACCAGTTTCGCGATTCGTTGGTATGCGCTGAAAACAAGGATTTCCTCTCTCTGAAAATTAGTTGTGAGAAAAGAAAAATGATGGAAGAAAAAACTTCTCCCGCCTTCATGAAGGATCAGATTCTAGCCCTTAGCAGGCAGGCTGGCCGGATTTCTGCTACGATCAGAACCACCTCAGTGGAGATTCCCCGAAATATTATAGATGAGCTCTCACATCTTGAGGGTCAACTTTATAAAATAAGCCATCAGGCGGCGGCTTTTGAAGAAGAACACAGCAATATGGTCGCGCTGACAAGTATCAGCCAGATGATCAACTCCTCACTTGAAGTAGACGAGGTTTTGCGGATTGCAATGGATACGGTTGTGCAGATGATTAATGCGGAGCGTGGTTTTTTGATGCTCCGTGACAACGAAAATGAAATGAGGATCAGAACAGCGCGCAACTGGGAGAAGGAATCGATCAATTCAGAAGAATCTGCCACCAGCAACACAATCATCAATCGTGTGATCGAAAGCGGAGAGGCTATCCTCACCACCAACGCACAAGAAGACCCGCGTTTTGGTGAACAGGAAAGCATTATTGCCCATAATATGCGTTCAATCTTATGTGTACCACTGAAAGTAAAAAATGAATTAATCGGTGTGATCTACGCAGATAATCGAGTAAAAGTTGGTATTTTTGCCGAAGCCTCGCGGAATGTTTTGGCAAATTTCGCCAATCAGGTTGCCATCGCAATTGAAAATGCGCGCTTATTCAGCTCCTTAAGACATACCCTCGCTGAGGTAACAGAGTTGAAGAATCTGATGGATAATATCTTTGCCTCCATCGCAAGCGGGGTAATCACCGCCGATGTGCAGGACCAGATCACCCTCTGCAATAAAGCTGCCGAAACGATACTCGGGCAGACAAACCCTGAGATCGTTGGACAACAACTCGACAAGATCATCCCCTCTTTGGCAGATGATATTTTGCCTTATCTGGCAACCATGCGTGAGACGAATGAACCCATTGTTGATTTGGAGTTCCGTCATACAATCCCTGAGCGCGGCTCGGTAGATTGGCGTCTTAACCTTTCGCCTCTCAAAGATGCCAACCAGATCACTCAGGGCGTAGCCATTGTTCTTGATGACCTTACCGAACGCAAGGAACTCGAAGCACAACGTCGCCTATTCGAGCGAATGGTCTCGCCTGCTGTTATTCAACAAATTGACCCCAACAGCCTGCGTATGGATGGCAAGAGCGCCGATATCACCATCCTTTTTGCCGATATACGTGGCTTTACCAGCTTCAGCGAAAAACAAAGTCCTGAAAAACTTGTTTCCGTTCTAAACCGCTATCTTGCTGCAGCAGCTGAGGCTGTCCTTGCCGAAGAAGGCACTGTAGATAAATTTCTTGGTGATGCGGTAATGGCCTGGTTTAACGCTCCCATCCCCCAACCAGATCACACACTCCGCGCCGTGCGCACCGCAGTAGCAATTCGTGATGCGGTTGAAAAACTCTATCTCGAGTTGCCACCCGAAGCGCATCTCGCTTTTGGTGTTGGGATCCACTATGGTGAGGTAGTTCTAGGCCTCATCGGCACCGAGAGAAAACTGGAGTATACCGCCATTGGCGATAGCGTCAACACGACCAAACGCATTCAGGAAAATTCACAGAAAAACCAGATATTAATTAGCGAAGATGCATACAACCGCGTTAATAAACATATTTTTGTTGATGAACTAGACGAAATATATGTAAAAGGAAAAAGCCAGGCGATCAAGGTTTACGAGGTACTTGGCCTGCGCTAATATCCCCATAGATTTTCAACAAAATAGAGCAACTGTGCCATACCTTGTTTTATAAATTGGGTATGAATAAATTCACCCGTTGTATGTGCGCCTTCCCCGGTCGTAATTCCCAGGCAAATTGCCGGATAACCGCGGCTTAAAGGAATATTAGCGTCTGTCGAACCAGTGATCAGGCTCGCCTCTAAACCCTGTTGGATAATGGCCTGCTCTGCCAGTTTTACCAGTGGATGGGATGCGGGAATCCCACCGGAGGGTCTATTCCCAATCTGCTCCGAGACGACCTTGACCCCTTGTTTGTTCGCCGCCGAAATCAAGCTTTGTGCATCCTGAACCAATTCCGTTAACGCATCATCATCTTCTGAGCGTAAATCCAATTCGAACGAGGCCTCAGCAGCAATCGTATTGATCGAAGTTCCCCCGGAGAAAACACCTACATTCATTGTAGTACGCGGCTTTTCGGGTAAGTCCAATGCGGTCAGTTGATCAACCAGTCTTGCCAACTCATGCACCGCCGAGGGGCGTCCATAATGTCCCCACGAATGTCCTCCCTCTGTTAAAGCTGAAACACGAAAACGCCTGACGCCCAAAGCACGGTGATAGATATGTCCCAATGCCATACCTTCCAATGCCAGATAGGCTATTGGAGTGCTTTCAAAACGATCTACAACAGCACGCATTCCGCGCAAGTCGCCCAGTCCCTCTTCGCCAACAGTGGCGACGAACCAAATATCGCCGGGCAGGCGAAGATTTTTCTCTCTTAGCAACCAGATCAGGGCAATCATCCCAGCCACCCCGAGGGAATTATCCCCTATTCCGGGGCCAGCAAGCCTCTTTGGGCCACGCGTGATGCGGAGATTTGTATCCGCAGGGAAAACGGTATCAAGATGCGCACAAATGATGAGTGGTTTGCCATTCCCGTCGCCGGGAAAACGTCCAAAAATATTCCCCAGAAGATCAGCAGAAATATCTGCCAACCCTTCATTAACAAAGAGTTCCCGCACAAACAACCCCCGTTGGTTCTCAGCACAGGTCGGGGCAGGAATTTGTTGAATGACGATTGTCAATTTGATGAGTTTGTTTATGAACTCATCCATCATACTTCCTGGATCAAATCGATCAAGGCCTCGAGACGAGCCTGCGCAAGGCCAGGGAGCACACCCAAAGGATAGAAGGGTCCACTGCCTTCCATACTGAGAGAGGCCGAGACATTGCCATATGCGGCAGAGCGCAAGGGGTCTTCGCTTTGCTGGTAACCAGCGAGAAAACCGCCACAAAAAGCGTCACCTGCGCCGGTCATATCAGCAACACGAGATGAGTAAGCAGGAAGTTCCCAGCGTTTTTTGGCATCAACATCATAAATGAGTTGCCCTTCTTTGCCGCGTTTAACGATAATCAATTGGCAGCCAAATCCACCAAGCTCTTCTGCCATTGCCCACAAATCGTGGGTTTCCCCCCAAAAAAGCGCCCTGAGCTCCTCTTCGGAGGGTATGAATGCTGTCAGCCCCTCGAGAATAAACCGCAATTCCTGAAGTCGATTTGGGATCATATATCGCGGTGAGGGATCGAGGGTAATAATTTTATCTGAAGCAGCTCTAAAAGCAGCAAGCAGCTGTCCCTGACTCTTAAATTCAAGAGGTGCAATATGAAGAGCCTGTGCTTGTAAAAAGTCGTTTGGTATTTCTGTCACCAAAGGAGTTGCAGGATGAGGGTCAGAGTTGATCAGCTCCTTCTCTTCTGGAGGTCGATAACCCAGAAGAGCCTTTGGGAAAGTCAATTCACGGCGGGCAAAATGCCCGACAGGATTTGAACGTGAGAGTTCGAGCGTTTTGCTATAAGCGCGAAAAGAACGCAAATCCAATGCTCTGGGAGCAATCTGAATGCCTTCCGGAGAAATGCCGTGTTCGGTAAATTGCCGCAACCATTGATTAGGATAATCCTCCCCCACTCGCGCCAGGATAGCGATATCTTTGTCCCAAATCGATGCTGCCCCCGCAGCGTATAGAGGACTGCCTCCCGGGCGGTCGAGAATCGGCGCACCTTCGGGTAATAAGATATATTCCCTGGCAAGGCGACCAGCAAAAAGGAGTTTTGGAATCATCTCTTTTCGGGATCAGTATAATCCCTCTCAAGCAGCAGAAAACAGGAATATAAACTGATCTTATTTGCTCCAGCAGGTTCGTGAAAGATTGTTGAAAGATGTCTTATCATCTTGTTAATAAAAACCTTCCTGATCGGAATAACAACCATGTTGCTTTGAAAGTTTTTTCATCCGCGCTACCTGAGAAATTAGTTCTCTATGAGGGGAACATCTTCTCCGTTATAATGGACGCGGTTTGATCAATTTATACCTTAAAAACACCAGCGAGTTGCCTTCAACCAGTATAGGGGCTGCCAAAAAGTACGCCAGCTTGGCACTAAATAAGCGAAGCGTTTTGAGGTAACGTTCACAACATCTTGATGCGTTCATTTATAATTTTCAGGATGGGCTCCAATTTGTAGATTATACTCGTTTACCTAAAAAGGTTTTTTCTATATAAATTCTGCAAAAATTTAAGAAAAGCAAATATAATTATCTATCATAAAGAAAGCAAGGAGAACTGAATGGGTAAGAAAAAAGTACGTGTAGCAATTATCGGAATTGGCAATTGCGCATCGTCATTAGTGCAAGGTGTTCATTACTATAAAGATACTCCCGACGATTCTATTGTGCCGGGATTGATGCACATCAATTTGGGTGGATACCATATCAGCGATATAGAATTCACCTTTGGTATTGATGTTAATATCACCAAAGTCGATAAAGACCTCGCTGAGGCCATTTATGCTGAACCCAATAACACTTATAAATTCGCCACTGTCCCGCATATGGATATCCCCGTTGTACGCGGGATGACACATGATGGTTTAGGAAAATATCTTAAAGAAGTGATCACAACGGCTCCAGGGCCCACAGCCAATATCGCCAAATTGCTCAAAGAAACCAAAACTGATGTGGTGCTCAACTTCCTGCCGGTTGGTTCTGAAATGGCGACCAAGTGGTACGTCGAACAAGCGCTCGAGGCGGGTTGTGCCTTCGTAAATGGCATCCCCGTTTTCATCGCTTCCCAAAAATACTGGGCTGACCGCTTCATTGAAAAAGGCCTCCCTATTCTCGGTGACGATATTAAATCGCAGGTCGGCGCGACCATCCTGCACCGTGTTCTGACCACCCTCTTTGTGGATCGCGGCGTACGTCTCGACCATACCTACCAACTCAATTTTGGCGGCAACACTGACTTCCTCAATATGCTTGAACGCGAGCGACTTGAATCCAAGAAAATTTCAAAGACAGGTGCAGTCACATCCATGCTTCCCTATGATATTGGCGCAGATAACGTTCACGTTGGACCCAGCGACCATGTACCGTGGCTGAGTGACAGAAAATGGTGCTATATTCGTATGGAAGGGACAACTTTCGGCGAAGTGCCGCTCAACGTGGAAGCCAAACTCGAAGTCTGGGATAGCCCCAACTCTGCCGGCGTAATGATTGACGCAGTTCGCTGCGCGAAAATCGCCCTTGACCGAGGCTTGTCCGGCCCGATTGTTGGCCCCTCATCTTATTTCTTTAAGACTCCACCCAAGCAATTTCGAGACAGTGTCTGCAAAGAGATGACCGAGGCATTCATTGTAGGCGAAGAGTAAAGAAAATCTTAACAGCAAAAAAATAAAAAACTCCCAAGAAGAAATTTCCTTTTGGGAGTTTTTCTTTAGAACAGAGACAGACTTTTCAATAACTTATATTCCAAACGAGAATTACTCGGCAAAATTATTCTTTTACTTCAATACCTTCGCCAAATGAGCGGGGCTAAAGCCGCCTGCTCAGTACATGGAAGCCCTGCGGGCTGGAGCCGAGCCGGATTTATCCGGCTTTCACGAACTGAGGCAGGACTTTAGTCCGCACCGGAGCTTATACGGTGATTTCTTCACAAGATATAAAACTATCTCTGCAAAAAGCGTACCCTTTTTTATTTGAAAGACGATCTTACTAGAGAAAAACGCTCCCAGTAGCTCTAGAAAAAGGCCATCTAAAAATGGCGAAGCTATTGTTACTTCAAAACCATTTTTAGCGTCGTTTCTTGCGGGTGTCCTTGAAAATCATGCTCAAGATAGTACTGACAATGCTGACCACCAGGCCACCCAGCAGGGAATTCCAGAAGATGGGATCGGCAATGCTTAGTCCCATTCCAAAGCTCTGTCCAATAACACTGGTCAGCCAAAAGAGGAATGAGTTGATGACCAGCGAGAATAGCCCCAGCGTGAGGATGATAATCGGAAAGGTAAACAGTTTAATAAGTGGGCGCAAAATTGCATTGACCAACCCAAAGATGAGGGCCAGCCAAACCAGGGAAACCAGGTTTCCTCCCAGATCAATCCCCGGTACAAAGTAAACAGCAAGGGCTATAGCGACAGCATTAATTGCCCAGCGTAATATAAATCGAGTCATTTTCTTCTCCTTTTTTATATCAAATATACGACAAAACTAATTTTGGGTTGCAAAAGAGTATGCTACTCGTCCGCGCACATCCAAAGGAGGGTGCGGCGGAGTATAAATCCAGCTTCTTCAAAAGCAGCGTTCAGCTCGCCTGCGGGATAGTCGATATAGAGCTCTCGGTTTTGGGAGGCAAGATGAAAGCGGGCGTGCAGCAGGAGGGCTGCCAGGGTTTCGGTATCCACATCGGGTGCGGCAGCAAGCCAAAGGGGAGCGCGACGCGTGCGCGTCTGGATCCAGATCAATCCAGCCTGAAAGCTTCCATCCTTTTGGGCTGCCCACTGACGAACATCGTTTTCCACAAAAATGCGGTAAAGCCAATACTTTATGCCGGGGCGAAAATTCTCCCAATCGGGCATTCGATACCATGAAAGCTCCTCAGCATAGGCCTTTTTAAGCAACTGATATTGCTGCGGCCAAAAATGCGCCACCCTGGTAGTGATATTGCTTTTGACAAGCGCTTCTTTTGGTTGGAGTTGCGAAGCGGCATCCCAGGTGGTGCGGAGGGCACGCGCCTGAAAACCAAGCTCTTCGTAGAGCTTGATCGCACCCAGGTTATCTTCTTCAACTTGTACCCACATCGCTTCAGAGCCGCGCTTACGTACGTGATCCATACCCTTTTGGGTCAGGAGGCGGGCAATGCCTTTGCGTCTATAATCGGGGTGAACAGCGATATTGGCAAGCAGGAAAATATTTTTTTTTGCCTTGCGAAATGGAATGATACTGATATTGCCAACAATCTCTTTCTGATCTTCCCAAACATAGCCTCTCAGGGGCAAGGAATTGGAAGCCCAGCTCAAGAAATGACGGTCTTTGCTGGCAGTCCGCATCTGTTGAACATAGCGTTGCCCCTCTCTGTCCATATTGTGATGGAAGCAAAGCTCAACCAAATCGGCAACCTTGAGAAGATCGCGGATGGCATTAAGCGGACGTATTTTTCCGGTCGTTGCCTGGTTTAAAGAGGTGCCGAGTGTAGACATTCCAACATTATATCGTGTTTGCATTTCAAGTGTAACAAGGTAAAATTGAACCAGGAAATAAAATATGCCCTTCCCAGATCCCACTCCTCCCTCTTTTCGCATACAAATCCGTTACTGGATTCGAAAATTCCTACCGCCAGCTGATCTGGAGCGACGCGCTGAGGTGCGCGGCCAATTAAGGGAGGAAGCACAGCCCGATTTTGATTATTTTGTGCTGGTTGTGCTTTCGAGCATGATCGCAACCCTGGGATTGCTGACCAATTCAGGAGCGGTCATCATCGGAGCAATGTTGGTTGCGCCCCTGATGTCGCCAATTATTGGACTGGGACTAGGGTCATTGGTTGGAGATGAGAAATTACTTCGTTACGCAGCCAGCGCGATCATTCGCGGTGCGATTGTCGCGATTGCAATCTCTGTAATTCTGACCTGGTTTAATAATGCACTCCCCTTTGTCACTTTGCAAGAACTCCCTGCAGAGGTGATATCCCGCACACGCCCCTCGCCCATAGATTTATTGATCGCCCTCGCCGGTGGTTTGGCGGCGGCCTTCGCGCTATCGCAGCCCTCCCTCTCTGCCGCACTACCCGGCGTTGCCATCGCCACTGCTTTGATGCCTCCGCTTGGCACAGTCGGGATCGGTATTGCCACGGGACGTTGGGATGTCGCAGGCGGAGCCTTTTTGCTTTTCATCACCAACGCCGTCACGATTGCCTTTGCCTCCATGCTGGTTTTTTTTGCACTCGGATTTTCGCTCGGCAGAAAAGATGGCAAGCGTGTGCCACGCAGTCTGACCATCTCTGCCCTTGTGACTTTTACAATGCTCCTGCCGCTTACCTTCCTGAGCATCTCCTTTTTTCAGGAAGCCACAAAAATGCGGGAGATCAATACCGTTATCACAGAAGAAGTAAGCAAACTCGATGCTGAGCTGGCGGATGATCCCCGTATTGAAATTGACGATAACGGGATTATACACCTGGGAATTACGCTGCGTACGCCTCGTCAACTCTATCATAGCGATGTAGATAGTCTGCAGGAATCTATTGCATTGCAACTTCAGGAAACAGTTGCAATCGTTGTCAACCAAATCGTCGTAGCCCAACTGGATCCTCTCATCCCGCCAACGCTTACACCGACGCCCACGCCTGCTACCCTGACCCCAACAGCCTCAATGACCTCAACAACGACCCCTACCAGGCAACCCACATCAACCCCAACGCCCAGGCCAACATCCACTTCCACACCAACACCCTCCACTGCTCGCATACAAAACCTTTTTAATAACCACAATCAATGCCTCGAAATGCACCAGGATGCAGGGTTCGATCATCCCATCATTGGACGTGTCGGTAATGGAAGTTTCGTGACCGTGGATTATGGACAAAGAATAGTCGAAGGCCTTGTCTGGGTAGAGGTCAAAGATCAGGATGGGCGTCTTGGCTGGCTACCCCAAGTTTGTATGCAAACCATCACTCTTACTCCCACTAAAACCCCGACCATCTCTGCGACCCTTGCTGCCGAAAATTAAATTCAGAACCGAGGATTTTGGGCTCCGAGCTTGCAAAAAAACTCTTATACGTCTCTAATACGGTACCGGTATTTCACTAACTCTTTTTTGTTATACTGCAAATAGAATTTTCAGGAGATGTGTATTTAATGGAAGCATGCCAAAAAATGACCTGGCACATTCTCCTTTCCAAATGTTGATAAAAAAGGAAAAAGATCATGATGCGATTTGATCGCTTTACCGAACGAGCACAAGAGGCTGCCCAGCGTGCAGCAGAAATAATCCAGCGCTATGGACATAACCAAATTGATACTGAACATATCCTCCTTGCGCTGATCGAACAGCCCAATGGAGCGATTCCACAAATTCTCGAAAACCTGAATATCAGTCAGGAAGCTCTCGTTGAACGGATCGACTCCACATTGAAATCAAGTCCTAAAGCCAATATCTTCGGCGGCGGTGCGGGACAAATATTCATTACCCCGCGTGTAAAACGGATTATTGATCTGGCCAACGAGGAAGCCAACCGCCTGAAAGACGAATATATTTCCACTGAACATCTCTTTCTCGCCATTCTGAGTGAGAGAAATACGCCAGCCGCCCGCATGTTGGAAAGCGCAGGATTGACGCGTGACCGCGTGCTAACTGCCGTCCAGGAGCTACGTGGCGGACAACGAGTGACCGACAAACAAGCTGAATCGCGTTATAAAGTTTTAGAAAAATATTCACGGGATTTGACGAAACTCGCCCGTGAGGGCAAACTTGATCCCGTTATCGGGAGGGATACCGAAATTTTACGTTTGGTGCAGATACTCTCCCGTCGCACCAAAAATAACCCCGTACTAATTGGCGAAGCGGGCGTCGGCAAAACAGCTATCGTTGAAGGATTGGCGCAAAAGATCGTGGATAACGATGTGCCCGAGATTTTGAGCGGGAAAAAAGTTGTCTCGCTTGATCTGGGGAGCATGATTGCCGGTTCCCGTTTTCGGGGCGAATTTGAAGAACGCCTGAAATCTGCCATAGACGAAGTTCAAAAATCGGATGGAGAAATCATCCTGATGATCGACGAGCTACACACCGTTGTCGGCGCAGGTGCGGCACAGGGCGCGCTGGATGCATCCAATATGCTTAAGCCAGCCCTGGCACGGGGCGAATTGCGTTGCATCGGTGCAACAACCCTTGATGAATTCCACAAACATATTGAAAAAGATTCCGCGCTCGAACGTCGTTTTGCCCCAATCTATGTTGAAGAACCCAGTGTAGAGGATACGATTCAAATGTTAATGGGCTTACGCGACCGCTATGAGGCGCATCATAAAGTCCATTTTGCTGATGAGGCCCTTGTCGCCGCAGCACATTTAGCCGACCGCTATGTAACTGACCGACACCTTCCAGACAAAGCCATCGACCTGATGGACGAAGCTGCCGCAAAATTACGCGTGGCGCTCTATTCGCTCCCGCAAAATCTCAAAGATATGAAAGGTGAGATTGAGCGTCTCACCGCTGAAGAGGAACTGGCTCATACAGAACGGGATTATGAACGCGCTGCAGAGATGAAAGCGGAGCGTCTTCGTATTGAAGAAGATTTTAAAGCCGAGCGTGATCTATGGGAAGAAGAACACAAACTCGACGAGGTGGTTGATGTCAATGATATCGCCGAAGTCATTCACCAGTGGACGGGGATACCGGTCTCGCAAATGATGGAGACCGAGGCTCAGAAATTGCTCAATATGGAGGAGCGTCTCCACGAGCGGATCATCGGCCAGAATGAAGCGATCTCTGCCATTTCGGACGCCATCCGCCGGGCGCGTTCCGGGCTGAAAGATCCCCGCCGCCCAATAGGATCATTCATCTTTATCGGACCTTCTGGTGTTGGGAAAACGGAACTCGCCAAGGCCTTAGCCTGGTTTATGTTCGATGATCCCGATGCCTTGGTTCGGATCGATATGTCAGAATACCGGGAGCAACACACGGCCTCGCGTTTGTTCGGTGCCCCTCCTGGATATGTCGGCTACGAGGAGGGCGGTCAATTAACTGAGGCTGTCCGGCGGCGCCCATATCGTGTGATCCTGTTTGATGAGATCGAGAAAGCACATCCCGATGTCTGGAACGCGCTGCTCCAAATCCTCGATGATGGCCGCATGACAGACGGCCAGGGAAAAGTGGTCGACTTCCGCAATACAATTTTGATCATGACCAGCAACCTTGGCACGGAATATGTCAGCAAAGGCGGCACCCTGGGTTTTGTAACACAGTCGCAGGGTGATGATAAGGAAAAGATCGAAGAAAAAGAAGCGCATAAGAAAATTGAAAAGGCGCTGAAAGATGCTTTTCGCCCTGAGTTTTTGAACCGCGTGGACGAGACGATCATGTTCTCTCCCCTGAGCAAAAAGGAAATGGAAGAGATCGTTGATCTGCAAATGCAGGAAGTACAGGACCGTTTGAACGAATATGAGATTTCAGCAGCTCTGACCCCCGCCGCCCGTACCTGGTTGGCAGAGGAAGGCTACGACGCGGCCTTTGGCGCGCGTCCATTGAAACGAGCTTTGCAGAAATTTGTTGAAAGCCCCCTTTCGGTGAAATTGCTGAAAGGTGATTTTAGCGGTGGCGGTTCCATTTTGGTGGATGTGGACGCCGAGAAAAACGAGATCGTTTTTATTGAAGGTGAACCCGCCCCAAAGGTTAAAAAAGAAACAACCGCTGACGCTGCTTGAAGAATTTAAAAGGTTAGTCAGGCAAATTCGAATTCATTTTGCCTGACTATGTCTTTAAGCTGAATTTAGCATCTATCCGAAAAATACTTTCGTAATAAGGGCTTTAGCACTTAAAAAGCGACTAAAGTCGCTATTACTTGAGAGATTGAAATCTCTGCTTATACAATAAGTCCGTTTAAACGGACTTCCTGTCTCAGCCGGAAATTCATTTTCTGGCTGGCGAATGGGATAACTTAAGCATTATTTACGCCAACATTACTACTACGGCAATATCAGAATAGGTTTGAATCTGAATACTAAATTTTTTATCACCCTATACCAATAAATTTCAGGAGAAAAAATATGGAAGAAACCACATCGTCCAAAACAAACGTGGTCTGGATCATCGTTGGAATCGTTGTTGCCCTGCTTTGCTGCTGCCTGCTCATTTTGGCAGGGGCTGGTGTTTGGTTATACCAGAATGGTGATTCATTTATTGATGCCATCCCTGATATCCCTGATTATTCGACTCCCACACCTGGCGCACCAATCGTTGTTGAGCGCCCACCCGTGGACGAAATTCCAATCGATACGCTCTCCACACTGGAAAATACCATCGTGCCTCCCAACAATTTGCCAGAGTTAGCCTGTCGGTTAAGTGGTATCTGCGATATTCCTCTTACGGTAGAAGGCCCCTCCGTGCCGCTTCAGATCGGAGCCACCGACACATTTTGGGCAACCAATGTGGGGACAAATGAAAACTTCGAAGTCGATGCAACCCTCCAATATATTACCGACCATAGCTATTTCTGGGTAGAAGATGGCGTTTCATACGATGATCGCGAGATGAAAGACCTGATGGACGAATTCGAGGCTAAAATCTACCCCACCAATCGCGCTTTCTTCGGGACAGAGTGGTCACCTGGTGTAGATCAGGATGAACACATTTATATTCTGTATGCAAGCGGAATCGGTTCCAGCATTGCAGGCTATTACTCATCAGCAGATGAATATCATCCACTGGCGCACGAGTACTCCAACGCTCATGAGATGTTTCTCTTCAATGCGGATAATACAAATCTGAGCGATGAGTTTACGTATGGTGTTTTGGCGCATGAATTTCAACATATGATCCACTGGTATCTTGATCGCAACGAATCATCCTGGCTGAATGAGGGCTTTGCTGAGTTGGCATCTTTCCTCAACGGCTACGATCCCGGCGGTTTTGACAGGATCTACACCAGCAACCCTGACCTCCAACTCAACGATTGGCCCAACGACCAAAACGCCACCACGCCGCATTATGGGGCAGCCTTTATGTTTGTGACCTATTTCCTGGATCGCTTTGACGAAGACGCTACCAAAGCCCTGGCGGCAAATCCCCAAAATGGAATGGATAGTGTGGATGAAACACTCCAGAGTATCAACGCCACCGATGCGCTCACGGGAGATTCCATTGACGCGGATGATGTCGTCATCGATTGGCTGACAGCCAATTATCTCAACGACCCCGATGTTGATGATGGACGTTATACCTATCACAATTACAAAAGTGCTCCACAAGTCAATGCGACAGTGGAGGTTGATGCCTGCCCATTTTCAGAGAGTTATAATGTCCACCAATATGGCGGGGATTATATCCAGATCAACTGCCAGGGCGATTACACTCTCCATTTTGAAGGGGCGACCCAAACAGGATTGCTGCCCGCTGATCCTTTTTCTGGCAAGTACGCTTTCTGGTCGAATAAGGGCGACGAATCAGACATGACCCTGACGCGAGAATTCGACTTCAGCAATGTCGGGGGTCCGATCACTTTATCATTCCAAACCTGGTACGATATCGAAGAAGACTATGACTATATTTATCTCGAAGTTTCCGAAGATGGCGAAAAATGGCAGATCATCACCACTCCCTCAGGAACTGACAAAGATCCCTCGGGCAATTCACATGGCTGGGGCTATAACGGGGTTACAGGCGGCTGGATGCAGGAATCCGTTGATCTTTCGGTATATGCCGGGAAACGGGTGCAAGTTCGGTTTGAGTACGTTACCGACGCAGCTGTCAACGGCGAGGGGATGTTGATCGACGATATCCGTATTGATGCAGTCGGCTACTCCTCCGATTTCGAGTCCGATGATGGTGGCTGGGATGCTGCTGGATTTGTCCGCGTTCAAAATATCCTTCCACAAACATTCCGCCTCGCTCTTATTCTGAAGGGCAGCAACACGACCGTTAAGATAATCAAAGTTCCAAATGAACAGACTGTAGATATTCCGCTCACCCTGGGCGGTGACTACGACGAAGCCATTTTGGTCGTAACCGGTACAACCCGCTTCACACGTGAACTGGCAAATTATTCAGTTGAAATTAAGTAACATGGTCGTCGCGTGGAAACCCAAGGCCGACCTGGCAATGGCAAGACAATAGGAGAAAAAAATGACTGAGACAAAAAAAGCAGAAATTCTAAATATCGCTGACCTGGCTACCTATCAGGAAAACGCAGTCGTCAGCAGCCAGATATTGCGTGCGGAAACAGGCAATGTGACCCTCTTCGCCTTCGATAAAGGCCAGGAGCTGAGTGAACATTCAACGCCATTTGACGCCCTCGTTCAGGTTTTGGATGGAAAGGCAGAGATCGTCATCTCTGGCAATTCCTACCATATGGGTGCCGGAGAATCGATCATCCTCCCGGCAGATAAACCGCACGCGGTTATTGCAACAGCACAATTCAAGATGCTATTAACCATGATCAGGGCATAACCCCCTCCTAACCTCCCCCAAATCCAGGGATTTGGGGGAGGTGTCGCAAGGCGGTGGGGGCCGAATCAAAAACTCCCGAAAGAAAGCTTCGGGAGTTTTTATTTGGTTATTTGCAAAGGGTACTACCCATTTCCACTGTTATTTGGCTCGAACATACGATCCATTGTATTTCTTAGCCCGTCAAGGATCCCTACATGAATCAACATCAGCACACTGGTTGTTGCCATACTGAGAAAAAAGATGACATCCCCGATAAGATATTCATAATTGACAGTTGATACAAAAACATAATGGTAAACAATTAGATATAAATGGACGAGGGAAATTAACAACAGAGGCACAGAGTAGAGTTTTAGACTGTGGTTTTCGATCAATAAATGCAAACCTATGAAGCCTGCCAGAGTAAACCCCATCAAGATCATATATTTGGCAAAACTGGGCGTATTATAAAGTTGCTGATATAGTCGATACAGAATTGCGATATATAAGGCGCAAATCCCTGCCAAAGTTACCCAGGTATAGATATTGATAAAAATGGGCAGAACCAGATTATGGTAAAGCCTGATCCCATATAAGGCAACCCACCAACCGACCGAATAAGCCAGCCCAATTGCGACAACGACCGACCAGATATTCTCACGCGTATGCGGATCCTTCATGACCAGAATATCAACTGCCACATAAGCAACGCTGATCATGGCGATGCCCAAACTGATCAAACTGATCAAAAGCATCATCACGCGCAACACGCCATCCTCTGTTTTGTTATTCCTGTTGACAAGAGGTGTTGATGGTTCAGGCTGATGAAATGAAGTTGTTTGTGAGTTATTTCTTTCTTCGTTAGTCATAATTATTCACCCATGAACGCTTTCGGCACGTATTCTATCACTGTTTTGGCAGGGCATATGGCAAACGATTACAATCGTAGGGTATTCGTATTTGAGCGAAAAATGAGTGTCTGGCGCACCAAAACGATGAGAATCTGCCCTCTGAGAAAGATTACGCTTGTCAAGTAGCGTCTTCCTGTCAAGGTTGGTGCGATGCACGCCTACCCAGGCGAAAATCCTGAATTGGAGTAAGGTTCCCTTTAAAAGTAAAAGAGCGGAGAAATCTCCGCTCCTTCTTATTATTCTTACGACCAATTTCGTTTTTTGATAGTGGTAAAACAATAAGTGATAATGAATTTGCGAGCGGAGCTTGCGGAGCGAAGCAATCTCATTTTTGATAGAATTAGACTGCTTCGTCAGGCTAAAAGCCTTCCTCGCAGAATCGCTCATCACTTCGATTCGCCCACTACCCGTTTTTTTACATATGAATGGGCATACCCTCTGCAACGTGGGCTGCTTCCATTATTACTTCCGAAAGGGTCGGATGCGCGTGGACATTGCGGGCGATCTCGGCAGGCGTCAACTCCATCATCTGTGCCAGGGTCAGTTCGGGCAATAGCTCGGTCACTTCGGGGCCGATCATATGGGCGCCCAAAATCTCGCCATATTTTTCGTCCACGATCAATTTTACCCAACCAGCATATTCGCCCAAACCCAGAGCCTTGCCATTTGCCTGAAAGTTGAATTTTGAAACCTTGATCTGGTGTCCACGCTCGATCGCCTGCGCTTCGGTAATTCCAAAGGAGGCCACCTGCGGTTGGCAATAGGTTGCACGGGGCATCATCTCATAATTCAACTCGACGGTTTCATGCCCGGCAATATGCTCTGCTGCAACAATTCCCATTGCTGAGCCGACATGTGCCAGCATCAACTTGCCGGTCACGTCACCGATCGCCCAAATCCCGGGGATATTGGTGGCCATCCGTTCGTCAATCTCGATGAACCCGTGTTCGTTGATCTGGACGCCGACCTCCTTCAAACCGATGTTTGCGGAGTTGGGGCGGAATCCGATCGCGACCAGGGCTTGCTCGGCTTCGATGATCTTTTCCTCATCCCCGGCAGATACGGTGACCTTGACTCCTGCCTTGGTAGCTTCCACCGCCTCGACTTTATGTCCCGTCAACATTTCGATCTTGCGCTTCTTTAAGGCCTTTGTCAATTCGGCTGATACTTCCTCATCTTCCATCGGGACGATCCGCGGCAGCATTTCGACGATGGTCACATCCACGCCGTAGGAATTCCAGACTGTGGCGAATTCCACGCCGATCGCGCCAGAGCCAATGATGACGACCGATTTCGGTAATTTCTCCTGCGTGATCGCTTCCAGATAAGTGACGATCTTCTCCCCATCCACCTTCCAGGCGGGCGGAACCATCGCGCTTGCCCCCGTCGCAACGATGATATTTTTTGCAACTAAAATGCTCTCGGCGCCGTCCTTCGCGTCAGCATCCTTTAGGGCGGCGACGACTTTAACGGTATCTTTTGCAGTTAATTTCGCCGTGCCCATATGGACATCGATCTTATTCTTCTTCATCAGGAAGTCGATCCCCTTGACCAGGCGGTTCGAAACCTGGCGTGAGCGTTTAACCGCCACACCAAAATCGAGCGTTAAATTCTCAAAAGAGAAACCCAGTTCCTTGCCGCGTTCACGCAAGGTATGCGCCACATCAGCGTTTTTCAGCAGCGACTTTGATGGGATACAACCGACATTCAGGCAAACCCCGCCCAACCATTGCTTGTCAATAATTGCAGTTTTCTTCCCCAGTTGCGCGGCACGGATGGCAGCCACATAGCCGCCCGGCCCTGCGCCGATGACGACAACATCGTAATTATTTTCCATATTGAAACTCCTTTTTAAGCCCCCACCTGGCCTTCGCGAAGCATACTCGCAGAGTGCCCCCGCTCGCGGGGGAGGGACTGTTCTCCCCCTGTGAAACGGGGGGAGCTAGAGGGGGCATATATTAAAACAACCTATCTGAGCAATTGTAGCGCAGACGGGTCGCATTTGCTATATTTTCTGCATATGAATCGAGCTATACAGCCAAAGCCAATTCCTTAATAAATTTCGCGCCCTCATCCATCGCCTTGAAATTGTTTGGCAGGGTATTTTTATGCCGCTCAGGGATATGCTCTTTAAGAGATTTTTTAACAATCTCCAGGGGAAGAATTTCCTCGGCCTCAAGCAACGCCCCGATCATGAGCATATTCGCCAAACGCACGTTGCCGATCTCCTCGGCCATCTCTGAGGCGGGAATATAAATATCCCGTACACCTTCGCGCTCTACTTTGCGGGGAATGAGGGAGGAATTGACGATCAACAGGCCACCACTCTCAATCAGGGGTTCATACATATCCAGCGAGGGGAGATTCAGCGCAATTACGGAGGAGGGATTACGCGTCAGGGGCGAACCAATTTCTTCATCCGAGATGATCACGGTGCAGCGCGCAGTACCGCCGCGCATCTCAGGGCCATAAGAGGGGATCCAGGTGACCTGCTTGCCTGCATCCAAAGCAGCATAAGCCAAAACCTGCCCGGCAAATAAGGTCCCTTGTCCGCCAAATCCAGAAACAATAATACTGGTTTCCATAATTATCTCCATCTTTCTTCACCACAAAGGACACAAAGGGTCACAAAGTGAAAAATAAAAAGTTTTTTCTTCGTGGGACTTCGTGCTCTTCGTGGTTATTTTTTATGCTTTTAAACTCGAATTGCCCTCACTTCGGGAAGGACTTTGAAATCGTCCAACGGGTAATAGGGGACCATATGATCGCGAATAAAATCAAGAGATTCCACCGGGGACATTTTCCAGTTCGTCGGGCAGGATGAGAGCACTTCCACGATGGAAAAGCCCAGGCCTTGCTCCTGAACTTCAAATGCCTTTCGAATGGCTTTTTTTACCTTCCGAATATTGGCGGGATTATGCATGCTTCGGCGGACCACATAACTAGCCCCATCAATAGTAGAAAGCATTTCTGCCATGCGAATAGGGTAACCCGCTAGCTCCACGTCACGCCCCAAAGGAGAAGAGGTAGTCTTCATTCCGGGCAAGGTTGTGGGAGCCATCTGACCGCCTGTCATCCCATAGATGGCATTGTTGATGAATACCACGGTGATATTTTCGCCGCGTATCGCTGCGTGGACAATCTCGCCCATACCAATTGAGGCCAGATCACCATCACCCTGATAAGTGTAAACAGTGTTATTTGGCGAGACACGCTTGATACCGGTTGCCATCGCCGGGGCTCGTCCGTGGGCCGCTTCTACAAAATCGTGGTTAAAGTAATCGTATGCAAAGACCGAGCAGCCTACTGGCGCAACACCGATCGTCTTCTCGCGGATTCCCATTTCATCCAAAACTTCTGCCACCAAATGATGTACTGTGCCATGCGTACAACCTGGGCAATAATGCGTTGTAGTATCCGTTAGCGATTCTGGTCGCTTGTAAACAATTTCCATTTTTTCAAAACCCATTATTCACCTCACTACCCTGATTCTGCGAGCATCTTTTTGCGACACATGCGCCGCACTACGTACTTTGCACACCGTCCCGGTATCCTTCGGGAGTGCAGGTGAGCAGTCTCTCTCACTGTCAAAGAGATTGCTTCGGCGGTAAAGCGGCCTCGCAAAGACAAGTCTTTTTGTTTTTTTTGAAATGGATAAACCTGAAGTATCTTATCCATTATTCGCCTCTCGCAATTCTTTCTTCAAGGCGTTCCAGCCATTCGACCCGCTCCATCCCGTCCGGGATATTTTCATTATTCTGATTGACACGGCGAATCTCGTCCAAAATTTCATCGGGGAAAGGTGTTATCCCGCCAATGCGACCATAAAACTCAATCGGGACGCGCCCGCCAACGGCCTGCTTTACGTCTTCCAGCATCATCCCGGTGTTCATTTCTACCACTAAAATACGCCTGACACGTTTACTCAGTTCTTCGATCGCTTTCTTCGGGAAGGGTGCCAATGTGATCGGACGGAACAGCCCCACTTTGATCCCCTCCTCCCTGGCAGTATGCACGGCTGACAAAGCAACCCGTCCCGCAACACCAAAACTGATGATTCCAATTTCGGCGTCTTCCAATGAATGCTCCTGAAAACGCACTTCATTCTTCTGAATTTCCATCCAACGCTTTAACAGGCGGATATTGACCACTTCTTCATCGGGTGGATCGATGTAGATAGAGGTAAGAATATTCGGTTTACGATCTTTGGCGCCATACACCGCCCACTCAGGCGGTTTTTCAGGAAGCTTTCGCATGGGGGGCAGCTCAGCCGGTTCCATCATTTGCCCGAGATTACCATCCACGGCAACAAATACGACAGAGCGATATTTTTCTGCCAGATCAAAGGCAAGTGCGATATAGTCTATTGCTTCCTGTACTGTGGCCGGTGCCAGGACAATGGGAAAATAATCACCATGCCCGCCGCCTTTGACCATCTGGTTATAATCACTCTGCGAAGGCGCAATATTACCCAAACCCGGACCACCGCGCATCACATCTACGATCACTGCTGGTACTTCTGTCCCGGCGATATAGGAGATACCCTCACTCATTAAACTAAGGCCAGGGCCAGATGTTGCTGTCATCGTGCGTTTACCAGCACAAGCCGCACCATAGACCATATTGATCGCGGCGACTTCACTTTCAGCCTGGACAAAGCCACGTCCCAAGGCAGGCATTCGTTTTGCCATATATTCCAGAAATTCTGTTGAGGGTGTAATCGGATAACCAAAAAACCCTTCAACTCCAACGCGGACTGCCGCCTCGGCAAATGCTTCATTGCCCTTTAGTAATTGTTTTGCCATCTTGCCATACTCCTTAAAACTCTACTTTTTCCTGCGCTGTGGGGCTTCGCGATAAACCGTGATGGCTGCATCCGGGCAAACTATTGCGCAAATCACACAACCTGTGCACCCTTCCGCAATTAAGTGGGCGGGATGGTAACCTTTTGGTGTCAGGTGTTCCATATCCAATGCAATCACATTTTGGGGACAAGCATCCACACAAAGGCTGCATCCTTTACAGTGCATTGGATCTACGACAATTGTGCCTTTTAGAGCCATATTTTGAAACTCCTTTTGTAGCTCCCACCTAGCCTTCCCCGCTCTCGGGGGAGGAACGCGGGTTCTCCCCTGTTTACGGGGGGAGGTAGAGGGGAATAATAGAAAAAAATAGGGCAGGATGTATTCCTGCCCTATCTGTATATGTGACTATTCAAGCCGCAAAATAATTATCCCGGCTATATCCAGTACTTTTAGTTCGCTGCCATCCACTTTGGCAGCATCTTCCCTACTTGATAAACAGGAGCGATTGCCTTGGCAAAGCATCTTAAAATCTTCGCTCCATCTTTTTACGGGCATTTAATAATCTCCCTGGAAACAAGAGTTTGTTGTTAAAAGAAATCAGCCTGGTTAAAAGTCACTGGACAAGTCCAAGCATTAACCATGCAAAGCCAACTATAACAAGTATTCAGGGAAAGGCACAAGGTCCATTCCTACTATTTTAAGCATAACATTCATCGGTTATTTTTATAGATGTTCACTTAAGTTTGGTAATTTTCTCTACCTAAAACGTCCCGCAGGTTCCCGTAATTCAGATTTTAAAGCAACACAAACCTGCGGGACGCTCATAACCTGGTTATCTGAATATCAATAAATCACGTGGAAGTACATGCAATGATTAAGCGGAAGGTCATGCAGGTAATACGGACTATTATCGTAAAATATGTTGGATGTGAATTTAACGAGTCGGTTTAAGTATTCAATTCATAATCTATTATTACGCCGGAGGCAGTCTATGAAAAAACTATCTCGCCGAATGATGATAATCGGCATCATTATCGTAGTAGCAGCAATATCATTTTCTATTACCACCGAAAGAGCCTATTCATCCGAGCTTGGTGAATCCCCGGATTGGACAACCCTTACAGAGGCTGGTGCTGCAGAAGCTACCTACCATCAGGGAGAAAATATCGCGGCCTTACCTCCTCCACCCAACCAGGACCCCTGCCTCCATTGCCATATTCTCGGGGAAGAAAAAGGGATTTGGACACCTCTGATCCGTTGGGTGACCTTTGGTTCAATGGGATTGATCTTCCTTTTCGGTACTGTCCGAAGCCTTAGTGTTTGGAAAAGCCGAGAGCAGTGGAAACCCATAGCCACTCGCGTTTGGGAATGGATTGATGAACGCTATGACCTGAAAGACCCGCTCTCCAAGTTTCTCAACAAACCTGTTCCGCAATGGCAACGACGATGGTGGTATTGTCTGGGCGGGCTGACAGCCTTTCTTTTTGTCGTCCAGGGCGTTACCGGCACGATGCTGGCCTTCTATTATCAGCCCACGCCGGAAGGAGCATACGCCAGTATCCAGTTTATTGAAACACAAGTACGCTTTGGCGCTGCAATAAGGGCGATCCATCACTGGTCTGCAAATGGCATGGTCTTGATGGTTGTCGCGCATATGGCCCGCGTTTATGTAAATGGCGCTTTTCGAAAACCTCGAGAGCTTAACTGGGTCAGTGGCGTTATTCTCTTTATTACTACAATGGGATTTGGCCTCACGGGTTATTTACTCCCTTGGGATCAACGAGCTTACTGGGCAACCACGGTAGCCACAGAGATCGCCGGAGGCATCCCCGCTATCGGTGAATTGGCGCTCGTCTATATGCGTGTGGGATGGAATATCACCTCCCTGACACTGAGCCGATTCTATGCGCTTCATATTCTGATTTTGCCTGCGCTAATTGTCGGCATGATGCTCTTGCACTTCATCATGGTGCGCAAACAAGGCATCCATAAACCTTTATAGGCAGCTGGAGAAATCACATGACTGAAAGAAAACCTAAAGACGATTCAACCGTCCCCTTTTTCCCGGATCATATTACTCTCGAGGCAAAAGTTGCCTTAGGCTTTGGAATCCTGCTCTTCATCATCGGAGCTGTTGCCCTTTGGTATCCCGTGGGATTAGGCGAACCTGCCGATCCAATGGTGACGCCAGAGCACGCCAAACCGGAGTGGTACTTTCTATTTCTGTATCAGATGCTGAAATTCGTCCCCAAGACATTTGGCGCTACAGCCCCTGTGGTCGCAGTTTTCCTGCTAATGCTGTGGCCATTTATTGATCGAAAGCCTGATACAACTCATAAAAGCGAACGTAACCGCCTGATCATCGCCGTCGTTTTACTGTTGCTTATTGGTGCATTGTCAGTCTGGGGAGAGGTAAGTTAATCATGAGCAAAATTACAAGACGTGATTTCTTAAAAATGACGAATAAGGTATTAGGCGCGATAGGCCTGACCGCTCTGGCTGTTCCTGTACTCGCCTTTTTCTTCCCCCCGAATTTGGAAGAAACGCCCTCTGACCCGGTCCTGGTTGCCCCCGAAAATGATCTGCCTGTCGGTGAGGGGAAAACTGTTGCCTTTGGACGTTACCCTGCGCTGGTGATTAATACAAAAGAAGGGCTGAAGGCCTATTCAGCGGTATGCACACATTTTGCTTGTCTTTGCACATGGAATGCTGAAATTGAACAAATTGCCTGCCCATGTCATGAGGGTTTCTTTAATCCTCTGGATGGCGCAGTCATTTCTGGACCGCCCCCAACACCCCTGACAGCCCTGCATATAGAGGTGCTTGATGGGAATATTTACGTCAGCGCTGGAGATGAATCATGACCGTCGAAACTCCCGTAACCGAAAAAAAACAATTTTGGCCTCAAGTACTCGATTTCTTCGTATTCAGTATCTTGCAGGCACGCGTATGGAAGAAGATCTATCCCGGCATCATGCACTTCCTGCTCTTCTGGGGTGTCAGCATTCAGATCATTGGCACAGCCATCAACCTGATGCAGATGAAACTCTTCACACCCTTTGAGTTGACAATTCCACGCGAGGGTGCCTATTTCTTCTACGAATGGATCATGGACCTGGCTGGGATTTTCATTCTGGTTGGCGTGTTTATGGCTGTAATTCGACGTTTGGTGATGAAGCCCAAATATCTGGGTTATAAATGGGATGATTATTTCGCGGTTATCCTGCTCACCTTGATGGCCTTGGCCGGATTCACCACCGAAGCGATGCGATTGACCAGTGCTGCGCCAACCTGGAGTGGATACTCCTTTATGGGCGTTATTGTCGCAGGTTGGTATCAATCCTGGGGACTCACCCCTGAAATCGCTTTTCGCTTGCAACCATTTTTCCTGCTGGTACATACCTTTCTCGGTTTAACATTTGGTGCGGCCCTGCCTTTCACAAAAATGCGCCACATGCTCATGGCACCGCTCAATATCCTGCTGCGCCCTCGTCGGGCAATGGGTGCTTTGGAGAAAATTGAAGATATTGAGAATATCGAGGTTTTAGGGGTTGGCAATATCAACGAATTCTCTTCGCGGGAATTGCTTTCTTTTGATGCCTGCCTGGATTGTGGGCGTTGTGAAGATGTTTGCCCGGCAACAGCCAGTGGCATGAATTATTCACCACGCACATTATTGCAGGGATTACGGCAGAACGCATTCAGCTCTCTGATCAAGAAGAATGGGGGTGGCTCGCCGGAATTGCCCGCTGAAATGTTTGCTGAGGGTACATTATGGGCTTGCACAACCTGTGGCGCTTGTCTGACGCGCTGCCCGATCTTCATCCGCCCGCCCGAACGTGTTGTTGACCTGCGCCGCTATCAAACCCTTTCAACCGGCGAGATGCCCAAATCTGTGGGCGACACATTGCGGAATATGGAACGCCAGGGAAATCCGTGGGGAATGCCTCCACAGGATCGCATGAAATGGGCTGAGGGGTTAAATGTACGCGAACTCTCCCCCGGCGATGAAACAGATATCCTTTTCTTTGCTGGCTGTGCCGCCGCATTTGATGAGCGAAACAAGAAGGTAACCCAATCCTTTGTCAAATTGCTCCAAAAAGCCAACGTCGATTTTGGTGTCCTCGGCATGGATGAAGCTTGCTGTGGTGAAACTGCCCGCCGCATGGGACATGAATATATTTTCCAGGTGATGGCTGAACAGAACATTGAGATATTCAACGAGATTAAATTTAAACGGATTGTCTCTCAATGTCCCCATTGTCTCAATACCTTGAAAAATGAGTATCCGCAAATGGGTGGAAATTTTGAAGTGATCCACTCCAGCCAATTATTGACCGAAATTGCAGATGATCTGTCTTTGGATCAGGCTGAGGGCAATGGCGTTCAGGGTCGCCTGACCTATCACGACTCCTGCTATCTGGGACGCTACAACGGAGAGTATGAGGCACCCCGTGATTTGCTAGACAAAGCAAAAACAGATCGGGTTGAAATGGCTCGTTGCGGTGAAAATAGCTTCTGTTGTGGCGCGGGTGGCGGTGGCATGTGGGTTGAAACAGATACTGATAAACGCATCAACCAACGACGTTTACAAGATGCCCTCGATGTGGAAGCAGATGTAGTGGCAACAGCCTGCCCCTATTGCCTGACCATGTTCGAAGATGCTCTCAATTCCAAGGGCATGAGCGAAAATATTCAGGTTCTTGATATTGCTGAAGTTCTCGAAAAACAATTAGATGGTGCGAAAAAGTAGCAAAACTAAATTCCATTAAGTTTCTAGATTAATTAGTGGTTTAAATTAAAAAGAGTCAGACGATAAAATTTGTCTGGCTCTTTTAATTGCTATAAGACTTCTTGTGAAAAATTTTTTCACTGCGCTTCCTGCGCCGTCCTCGGCGCAGGCTCTCTTGATAAAGGCCGCCGCACTCTGCGAGTATGCTACGCGAAGGACGGCGGTTAGAGCACAACTACAAGAGGTTTATTGGCTAATATCTTCCACATAATCTTTTGCCTCCATACAAACCGGCGTTAAATTATTGGAGAGATTCCCCCAATCCAGGACATCATTTTCATCTAGTGTTTTGCCAATCGCAAGAGAGAGACATCCAGCTCCGGCGTTGTAATCTACAAGCGTAAATTTCCACATATCTTCATAGCTGGTTGTTTCACCAGGTTTTTCATCTGTATTATTATGAACGACACGCCCGGTTTGTTCGCAGCTTCCCAACAAGGTATGCGCAAAAACCTCTACACTGAATTCGGCCTGAGTAATATCAAGTCCAAGAGGACAATCAACACAGGTTGCATTGACGCTGTAAACCAGTGCTCCGCGTATTCTTTCTTGCTCATCTTCATCCAGAAACAAATAGCCTGCTTCGCACTTTTCATCACTCAAAACAAGGGGACAGAATTTTTCAAAGAAGACCGGGTTCCATAAAAAGGCAATATCAGCCCCGTTTTCAGTCAATTGTCCCAAGCCCACATCGTTTCCTGCGTTGAATATACCCGGCCAAAACTGACTTTCCCGAGCAAAGAGCCGTTTCAGCAAATTTGCCGGGATGCTGGTCTCCTCTGCCGATTTCATAATCAAGGTGTCAAAACGGTTTTGCCATTCACTCATTGCGGACTGGGCAATATCGAGACCACAAGCAGTTGCCTGTCCGTTGAAGTCAAGTCCAAAATCAGGGCATTGGCTGGCATCTACAATATTTCTTGAGATCAAATTTCCAGCAAGATAGGCATAGGAATAATCAGACTCGAGATCAGAAATTTTTTCAGGGGTGGAAAGCCATTCTGGTGCGCCCCCAACGGGAGGGAAGGCGTCCCAGCTCTCAGCACAACTCGCATTTGCTTCACCGCGCCACTGCGAGCTGAGAATATCCACATACCAGAATTGGTCACTCTCATCATCTTCAGCAAGGCTCACTCGCAAACGTGCATCGAAGACGTGGCTGCTATCGCCATAACTGGAGGTGGCCCAAAACGTGAGGCTTACACCTTCGTCATCTGTTTCAGAGAGAGGCAGCTCGCAGTACGTACCGTTGCAGGAGAAAGGTTCCCCATCGAGTTCACCAGTAATGCGGATTATTTCTTCACCAGAAAGAGGTTCATCGCCGCGCAGAGCAAGCGCCGGGGGGGATTCGCAACGGTTTGTCGTCGATTCGATAATACAACCCTCGAGATCCAGCCATACAACGGAAGGGGGCAACGCAATGGAGATTTCCCGCTGGGCAGGCGCGCTGGAAGCAAGATGCATATAGTAGCCAGGACATTCTTCGGGGCTGTGTTGGAGAATTTCGACGGGACAGGCATTTTGATTAACCCAGGCAGTGTAGAGATCTTCCCCGCAATCTACATAGACTTCGTCCAGGGTTGGCAAATCTTCGTGTTCAATATTGATTTCACAAACGATCTCACTGTCCTCCCAACGCAAGAGCCACCATTGATAGTTGGTGTAGTTCTCAGAGATGTAGGTAAAACGATCAGGACCGGGAGGGATATCAGACGCGGCAGAAGCGCTTCCTGTGCTGAGCATGGCGGCAAACCAACTCAAAAGGAAGACAAAAACCACCCCGCTATTCACCCTTCGCTTCTGAACTACCATAACTTCTATCCATATGGAGGAAATCTTGATTTCATTATAGCAGATAGAAATTTTTTTTTACAAAAACAACTTACAAACCGATATCACCAATGAGGGCAGATTTTGAACGACCTGATGATCATAATATGCCTGAAAGAGCCACCACACCAAAACCAGTGATGATCAGACCAGAAATTTTATTGATCCATGCCATGCCATCTGCATTGATCTTTTTCTGAAAAAAGCTTGCGCCGCTGCTCAAAAGCGTCCACCAAAGCATGGAACCTATGAAGACTCCCAGGACCAACATGATTGCAGAGATATAATTCCCATCTGAATTAACAATTCCCATCCCTGCAAAAATCGCTACAAAAGAAAGGATCGTAAGCGGATTGGTAAGGGTCAGAAAAAAAGTGGACAGATAAGCCCTAAACAATCCATTTTCTGTACCTGGGTTAGCTACACCTGTTGTTTTTGCCAGGAAGGTTTTAATTCCCAAAAAAAGGAGAAAAACTCCACCAATGAGCCGAAGCCAGTTTTCTTGATCGACCAGGAATTGAGAGATGAAGGTCAGCCCAAAGCCCGCGATGCATCCATAGATGCCATCGGCTGTTGCCGCCCCCAATCCTGAAATAAACCCTGCGAGGCGCCCCTTAGCGAGGGTGCGATTAATACATAGTACACCAATCGGTCCTACTGGGGCGGCGATGGAGAATCCAATCAGAATCCCTTTGAACAGAAATGCTGGTTCCATATAAATACTACTCCTTTTATCGCTCCACGCTTACTACAGTGCCAAGCCGATTCAAATTCAAATTCCACGAGCTGCCAAGCTGGAACTGCCGATACTCATCCAGATCGTCCGGGGCGTAGTCGATATTTCCCTTCTCGGTGCTAAAGTTGACCGAATAATCTATATCCTCATTTCCCAAACGTTGTTCATTGCTCAAGGAGGGGCTGGCATAGCTGGGATTGTAATCGTTACCATCCATCGTAAATGTCTCAATGGTTTGCCATTCCAATGCCGTGTAGGAGCAATATTCTTCGTTCTGAGTGTCGCAAGATTCCACTTCCTCGGCGAAGCCATTCCCTTGATCGACTAATTCTGTGGTGCAGACCTGTTCACTCTCTGTATGACAAGAGACATCATACGCATCCGAGGGCACGCTACCTGTCTCATTATCATGGCGCACTTCCTGCTGCTCTTGCACTGCAATACTCGTCTGCCAATGCACATCGCTAACTGTGCCTGCCACACTCTCACTGGGGGCAAAGAGAAAAACAGCACCAGCTACGCATAAGGCAATCACAGCCAAAACTGCACCGATAATACATCCTCGCTTCTTTGGTGATGCTTTTTCTTTCGCGCCTCCAGATGCTTTTATCCCTTTTGCATCCGACTGAGCTGAGGCAAGCTTTTGCTGTGCCAGCGGGGCACCACACTCTGCGCAGGTATGATTCGAGGAAGTATTTTCCGCATCACAATTTGAGCAGCGTATCTTTTGCTCTGCCGCTCGTTGGTGGACCTCACCACCAGCCTTACGGCGTTCACCCTCGGCCAGATCTCCTCCACACTGGGAACATATTTCTGCATTACCAGGGTTGCGCGTATCGCAAAATCCGCAATGAATATCCGCACCTGATCTGGCGGCTTTTAGCGATTTTTCATCACTCACATATTTCCGTTCAGCGGGTGCAACAAATTCGACATCGTCAGGTTGGGGCGCACCGCAACTCAGGCAGCTCTGCTCCGGCCCCGGATTACGCCCATCGCATTGTGGGCATTCCCATTCAAGTTGGATAAACTTGCCTGATCCTTTGCTCATAATCACTCCTTAATCTAACTGATGTAACTCACGCACAGCCTGGATGAGATTTTCAATATTTGGTTCGGGATAAGGCGACAAGTCACCCCTTCCGTTCGTGAATTCTCGGCCTGCTTCCGCTAAAAAAACAGCATCCACACCCTTCGCTACATTTCGCGCGTCGTAACCACCCTCCAACGCAAAAACAATTTTACCGCCACAAACTTGATCTGCCAATTCAACCAAATGTCGTGATATTTCAAAGAATCCTTGTGTGGATAGCCCCAGCTGTGTCAGCGGATCGCTCCAATGCGAATCAAAACCTGCCGAAACAAAGATCATTTCCGGTCGAAATTTGCGTACAAAGGGAGTGATGACCTCCTCGGCTATTTGACGAAAACGGATATCCCCGGTGAAGGCGGGCAAGGGTAGGTTGATAATACGTCCGCGTGCATGGGGAGCATCTTCCAGATGGCCTGTGCCAGGGTATATACCTCCCTGATGGATGGAGAGAAATCCCAAACTTTCGTCGTCGAGAAAAGCTGCCTGTGTCCCGTTGCCATGATGAGCATCGAAATCAACCACCATGGCTCGTTCTGCACCTCGTTTCAACGCATCTTTCGCAGCAATGGCTATATTATTGAAGATGCAAAATCCCATTGCGTGGGTCGGCTCAGCATGATGTCCCGGTGGGCGGACAAGAGCAAATGCATTTCTCGCAGCACCATCCCAAACAGCGCGAGTGCAGGCCAGGGTCGCGCCCGCAGCCAACAATGCGTCATCAAAGGAGCTTGAAGTCACATAGGTCGGAGCGTGGTCGATCAATCCCGGGGATGCGATTTCAAGAGCCTGGATCATACCTGGCTTGTGGACGCGACTAATTTCATCCAGCGTGGCTGGTACGGTGTCAAGTTCTTTTATCCCTGAATGCGCAGCAAAAATTTCATCCAATAACCTAAATCGTTCCGGCGATTCCGGATGTCCGCTTTGGTGGTGGTGTGGAGAGCGGAGAAGACTATATACGGTTTGCATGGCTTTATTATACAGGGATTTAAATAAAGATCGCCAAGCATAAAAACTTGGCGATCAAGGGGGAGGGACACCACCAAATTGTTTAGCATGGGGGGGGCATGCTATTGGTGGTTAACACTTACTTGATACCAGTAAAAGGGAACGTAAGTGCCATTACAGATAATATACATCATATTTACCGTAATTATATTAAAACAAAATTAGAGTTTTTCTGTTGGGGGTTTTTTTGATGAAAACAGGTCGAGCCATTGTTCTACTTCTTGCCCTGAGAGAGATTTATCTTCAACGGGATCGCTCTGCGTAATCAGTTTTGTCTCTTCGATCTGCTGTGCGAACTCATCTGCTGATATATGGCTGGCACGAACCGACTTTGCGCTGGTAATCACCTCCCGATCGGAGGAAACCACTGTCCAATTGCGGGCGGCGTTTCCCATTTTCTGCAACCGGGCGCGGATGGCATCATCGGCTGAACGCCCCTTGCGAACGAAATGCGCCGTCACGTAACCAAATTTTCGTTTGCCATTTTGCCCGGGTGGAGCGCCATCAAAATAGACCTCGACCCGTTTTTTCTTGACGCGACAAAATTCACGCAAGATTTCCACCAATGCCATTTCATCGTCGAGTGCATCGAGGTGTAATCCCACGCGGGGAATCAGGTTATGTCCGTCAATGATATAGGGCATCTGTCTATTGTACACCTTTATAAAAAGGGTGGGCGACCGGTCGGTCGCCCTTGTTAAGACTACGCCAGCGCCACTTCTTTTGTCGTGATCTCAAAGGAAGGCGGATTTTCAAAATGCTTCTTCACCGCACATTGTTCCGCTGAACGGATCAGCGCGGGACGATATTTTTCAGGGAACTCAGGTGGAACCTGTATCTCCAACTCAATTTTCCCGACCAACCCAGTTATCGGGTTGCTATGCATGCGCTGGGCGATCCGAATTCCATCGGTTGAAAGCCCACGCTGGCGACAGAAGCCAAGGACGTAGATCCCGGCACAGGTTCCAAGTGATGAAAGAAAGAGCGCGAAGGGTGTCGGGGCCGAGTCTTCGCCACCACCCACCGTCGGCTGGTCGGTTTTGACAGTAAAATTCGCAAAATGCGCATCTACCCGTGCGCCGCCGGGAAGGTCAATGATCATTTCCATTGGTTAATACTCCTGGTTAATTAGTTTGTTCAACAATATTTAGATGATATAAATTCAAAAAAGTTACAAAACCTGGCCAGGATGTTTCGTAAACATAGAAGGGCAGTATAATCATATCAATCAAAGAAATAGGAGAAAATAATGACAGATCAATTTAATAGTAGGAAAATCTCTTCGGAGGATGGCAATATTTTTAAGAATATGATTCTCCGGGGCAAGCTGATTTTACGTTTAATGAACGACAGCCGGGTCAACGGGCTGATCAAACTGCTCCCCCTGGGATCGCTGGCTTACCTTATCTTCCCTTTCGATTTCATCCCTGGAGGCCTGATAAATCTAATCGGGGCAGCTGACGATGTTGCTGTGATGTGGTTTGGGTTCACCCTCTTCCTTGAGCTTTGCCCTGCCGATGTTGTCGATGAACACATCTCCCTGCTGACAGGGCGCGTCACTCCAACCGATGAAGGCGACATTGTCGATGGAGAAGTGGTCGAATTGGAGGAATAAAGGTGAGTGTGATGAAAAAGCTGATTTTCGGATTGATCGCAGTCATTCTTCTTACTGCCTGCTCAAGCCGTCCCGCTCCTACACCTCAACTGGCCCCCGACATAGCTACGCTTCCCCCATCCCCAACGGAGGCCCTTTCCCCCGAGCTGAAAGCGGAGAGTGCGGCTCCCGAACCCACTGCCGAGCCTGCACCTGAAGCACCCCCTTCTGTAAGCACATTCCCCGATGCAGCAGAAGTTCAATGGGAGGTGGTGGCAAATGGCCTCGACCAACCCCTCGATATTCAACACGCCGGTGATAATTCGGGGCGTATCTTTATCGTTGAACGCGGCGGAAAAATTCTTGTACTCGAAAATGGCTTTGTCCTGGAAGAGCCTTTTCTCAATATTGGGAATAAGATCGCCACCAGAAACTCAGAACAAGGCCTGTTGGGGCTGGCCTTTCACCCTGATTACGCTGAAAACGGATATTTCTTTATCAACTATTCAGACCGCAACGGGGATACGGTCATCGCCCGCTACCAGGTATCGGGAAACCCGAACCAGGCCAACCCTGATAGCGAAACTGCTTTTATCCACGTCGATCAGCCTTTTGGCAATCATAATGGCGGTGGGATGGCCTTCGGCCCGGATGGATTCCTTTACATCGGCCTCGGTGATGGCGGCTCGGCGAACGATCCGCGGGGCAACGGTCAAAACTTGAACACTTATCTTGGCAAACTATTGCGGATCAGCGTAGACAGCACTGAGCCCCCATATGGCGTTCCTGCTGATAATCCGTTCAATGATATTCAACGTAGTGAGATTTGGGCCTTAGGATTACGCAATCCCTGGCGTTTTAGTTTCGACTCGTTAACGGGTGATCTTTATATCGGCGATGTCGGACAGAATCAATGGGAAGAGATTGACTTTTTGCCCGCAGGTTCGCCAGGCGGCGCGAATTTTGGCTGGAACTATAGGGAAGGGCAGCATCCTTTCTCGGGTGAACCACCCGCAGGAACGGAGTTGATTGCTCCAGTTGCAGAATATGACCATGGGCAGGGCTGCTCGGTAACAGGTGGTGTGATTTATCGTGGTACGGAGCTGCCTGAGTGGCAGGGTCTCTATCTATATGGAGATTTTTGTTCAGGAAGGATTTGGGGCCTGTTGCAAATAGATGGGATCTGGCAGACACAAAAATTAATGGAGGCCGATTTCTCAATTGCCAGCTTTGGACAAGATCAGGCTGGAAATATCTACCTGACAGATTATTCAACAGAATCGCTTTATCGCCTTGTCAGAAAATGAGAAGCTTTTTGTCATATCACAAAAGGATTCCTGTCACTGGTGAATTTGTCTGACATCTTCTAAACTTGTTGTGGTTAACACCACAACTTTTCCTCCTTTTGAGTTGGTTGAACAATCTCGCGAAAAGCGCGGGATTGTTCGTTTAAGGGAGGATATTTTTATTATTTCCAAAAAACCGGGCTACATCAGTAGAGGCCGGATTTGCAAAAATTGCATCCGGTTCTCCCACCTGGCGCAGTTGATTCTTCATGATCACTGCCATCCGAGTAGCCAGTTGTGCAGCTTCGGGAAGATCATGTGTCACGAACACAGTTGTCGTGGAAGTTTCATTTAATAATTTCCCCAAATCATCCAAGAGTTGCGCTCGTGTGGGAGGATCCAGTGCAGAAAATGGTTCATCGAGCAGGAGTAATTCAGGTTCCAGGATCAACGCCCGTGCGAGGCTGACGCGCTGTGCTTCGCCACCGGAGAGCTTTCCCCCTCGTCTCTCTGATAAATGCGCCACTCCCAATCGGTCCAGCCAAAGCGGTACTTTGATCTTGATTTCATTTTTTTCCACCCCCCTAAAAAGCAGTCCGGAGGCCACGTTTTCGAAAACTGATCGATCAAATAAAAGCGGATCCTGCATCACCAGCGCGATACGGCGACGATAAATCGTATCAGACTCCATCTGGACTTGTTTATACGCTGCAGAATGCTTGTCGCTAAATAATATTTCTCCTCGCTCTGGCTTAAGCAGGCGGGCCAACGCCAGAAGCAAGGTGCTTTTTCCTGCTCCATTTGGACCAACGACGGCCAAGACCTCCCCATAGAGAATATCCAACGCGGGAACATGCAGGACAGTATCTTTGCCGCGCTGAATCTCCAGATCACGTATTTTGACAAGAGCATTTTTCTCCACAGTTTTCACAGATTTTTTGCTTTTCTTCGTGCTCTTTGTGTTCCTGGTGGTGAGGCTTTTTTTACCCGTCATCTTGCCCCTTTTTGTTGGATCCAGGTTAATGCCCAGTTAACCAAAAATGTGATCGTAAGCAGCAACACGCCAAGGGCGATGGCGATATCAAAATTGCCTTTGCCTGTTTCCAACACTATTGCCGTCGTTAAAACCCTGGTCTGGTGACGAATATTGCCGCCCACCATCATTGAGGCCCCCACTTCAGAGATGACCGAGCCAAATCCTGCCATTAATGCGGCCAAAAGCGGCAGACGCGCCTCCCGCCACAACGCCCAGATCATTTGCAAGCGTGATGCTCCCAAGCCATAGAGTTGAAGCTGTAGACGCGGATCAAGCGATTGCAGAGCGGCGGCTGTCAACCCTATCACGACCGGGGCGGAGATGACCGTTTGTGCAATAATGATCGCCATGGGTGTATAGATGAGGTGCAAATCACCAAAAGGGCCCGATCGCCACAGCATCATCGCCACAAAGAGACCGACGACGACCGGGGGCAATCCCATCCCGGTGTTGACAATGCTCAGGAAAAAGGAACGCCCCCAAAATTTGCCCAGTGCGAGCATTGTACCTAGTGGCAGTCCAATTAAAAGGCTAATCCCCGTCGCAAGGGCGGAGATTTGCAGAGAGAGAATTGTGATTTGGAAGACTTCGGCGTCGAATATCATATTGGTTTACTGTAGGGGCGACGGCCCTTCGCCCCTGCGTATGAAAGATTATAAACCTAATTCTGCATCGGTTTTATCCGCATCTGGGAAGAAGAGGGGCTGCCCATATTTATCGATCCCAAATTCTTTGATGATAGCTTGAGTCTCGTTGCTGGTCAAAAATTCGGCAAAAGCAAGTGCAGCTTCATAATTGGTGTTTTCCCATAGATCAGGATTGACCGTCATGACATGGTAAACATTCAGCAGGATCTCATCCCCTTCAACCAAAATCTCGAGTTCAAGATTATCCCGGATGGCAAGATAGGTGGCGCGGTCAGTCATTGTGTAGGCCTGCTTTTCAGAGGCGATGATGAGGGTCGCACCCATGCCCTGTCCGGATTCGATATATCCATCCCAGGCAGGAGTCAGATCCGCACTTGCCCACAGGGATCTCTCTTTCTTGTGCGTCCCCGAGTCGTCGCCGCGGGAGACGAATCCGGCTTCAGTGTTGAATATATTGCTAAACGCCTCGCCAGCCGAAGTCAAGGAGCGAATCTCTGCGGGATCATCGGCAGGACCTACAATCACAAAATCATTATGCATGATGAGCATCCGATCTTTGCCAAAGCCCGCATCCATCAAAACCAGTTCTGCAGAGGGTGCGTGGACGAGAAGAACATCTGCATTACCTTCTTCTGCCATCTTTAGGGCGGCACCGGTGCCAACCGCTATGGTCTGAACGGTGTAGCCACTCAGCTCTTCAAAGAGAGGCACAAGCTCGTCAAGGAGGCCAGAATCCTGCGTGCTGGTGGTCGTGGCAAGGATCAGATTGGTATTCGCTTGCACAGTAGATCCACAGGCGGTCAGTGACAAGATGAGCAATAAGGCAGTGATGACAAAATTTTTCGGTAGTGGCTCAAAATAAATGAAAAGACGATTCTGCGAGGAGGGCGACAGCCCGACGAAGCAGTCTCGCAATATATAGATTTCTCTAAATTGGACGAGATTGCTTCGCTTCGCAATCTCCGCTCGCACGAGTGCCCTTAAGGGTAAATTCACATCATGTAGTTTATGCCACTTCCAATTTTTCTTCATTTAATTCCTTTAATAGATGATTTGCTCGCCGCTATGTGCGACGTTGTAACCAGTGAGAGATTGCGCGGTGACTCGGAAGGCCTTTGTTTGAATTACTTCGAAGAGCGGAGCTGCGGTTTTAGCGTGGACTTCGGGAACAACTAAATCGAAGCGTTCTTCAAAAAGGGGGAGGAAATCAAGTTCGGATTGCAGCGCGGCGGCTTGTAAACCAATAGCGGCATCTGCATGACCTTGCTGCACTTTTTGTGCGGCTGCAGTATGCGTGGTAGAGACATTATCATACCCATTAATTTCTGCAACAGGAATATTCTCTTCACGTAATTTTTCATCCAGCCAAATACGCGTCCCTGAACCAGCATTGCGATTTGCAAAACGAATATCTTCCCGCGCAAGGTCACTCAAATTACGAATTCCCATCGGGTTGGATGGCGCTAGGATCAGCCCCTGCACACGATGGGCCAGCGTCACCACCTGCAAACTCCGCTGAGGAAAAATTCGGCTGAGGTAAGGTGTGTTATAGTCGCCGCTCTTATCCAGCAGATGCGCGCCACTCAGATGACAAAGCCCCTGCCGGAGATTGATCAGCCCATCCAGTGAACCAACAGGATATAAAATAATGTCAAGGGTAGGGGATAATTTTTCGGCAATTTTTTCAATGACCAGATCATGACTGCCTGCGAAAAGAAGTGCGGGGCGATCCCCCTCAGGCAGGATCAATTTTTGAATGAGGAAGGCACCCGCTTTGGCACGATAAAATTTTTCAGTGACCGTGCCACGCACGCGGATTTCGCTTTGCTCCACCAAATCAGCATCCACCAGTTTTTGGATGTGATGCCGCACCCGCGCTGGCGATTGACCGAGTCTCTGCCCAAGCTGTGTAAGCGTAGCTGGTGCATCCATCAGCCACTGCAAAATCTTCATCCGGCGAGCGTCAGCAAGGAGCCTGGTCTGTTCAAAGGAGGTGATAGAGGTAGCTTTTTTCATGGCATTTAAGTTTTTACTTAACTGCACTGAATATAGCACAAGAGAGAAAAGGCGGCAAGGCTTTTTGTGATAAACTCGGTAACTACTCAGTCTCCACCAGGATGGAAGCCCTTCGGGCTAGGAAAAAAAACGGGTTTATCCGACTTTCATGTCATAAGGCAGGGATTAACGTGTAACCTAAAGGGCTTTTGCCCGAAAGGGTATCCCGCACCGATCCCTTATCCGCAACTCAGGCTTTCCAATGTCGACCTAAAAAAAGATTGACTGATTTATTTAAATTCCAGAATTTAATCTGGAAAGGAAGATTAACAAGAAGACACCCTGAGAATTTTCAGGGTGTCTTCTTGTCTGTTTAGAAAGGTTGGATTGAGTAAAGCAATTATTCCGTTTCTTATTATGTTCACCTCCACGGGGGTTGATTATCGTCTCTGGAACTGGCGCTCAATCCGACAGGATGATAACTCGGTTCAGATTGGGATTCGTTACGCGAGTTCGCTGAATAGGTGGCCTGCTTCGGGGCAGGCCGAAAAGTTTGTCGAGCTGGACTCTGGGGCACTGATTTATTGTTACGAGTGAAGCTTCTCTTCTGGGAGGGCTGATCTGCCATACTAAAAATTCGCTCTCCGGCAATGGAGAAGGCTCCAATGATCAGGACACGCGTCAGCCAAACAACGAGCGCGACAAATATAGGGACGGCTTTGGTCAGTGTTGCCTGGGTTACTACAGCGCTACCCAAGGCCGGATTTTTGAGCATCGCAACAGAGACTCCCCACCAGGTGAGCATCGCATTCATCGCGGCGGCGAGAAGCCAGGCCCCGAAAAGATACCAGACTTCGGCAGGTTCATCGCTGCCTTGTTCGGGCGTGAAGAGCCGGGCAACACCTGCAAAGTCTATGCCGCAAAAGGCCAGCGCAAGGATGGTAGCCCAGCGTACGCCAAGAAAACGCAAATCGCCCAATAAATCTCGCAGAGCGAAGTCGGTTGATCCAAAGTTAAAGATCTCAAATGAGAGCAACGCACCAAGCAGGATAAAACCAAATAGTTGACCTCGTTGAAGGTTGCCTTTTGGGAGAGATGAGAATGGTCTGATAGAAGTTTTGTTCATGGCTGCCTCCTTTATTTTGGGTAAAACGCCATGTGTAAAAAGGATTGAAGCTGGGATAGCTACAATATAGAACAGTTGTTCTAAAAAGTCAAGAGGCAAAACCCTTAAAGATTCATTACAATAATTCTTATGTCTTTCTTATGTCAACTCTCTTGACCTTCAATAGGGAAAGGGCTATAACTTACCATACGTTCAGTAAGTTTAGTTTTGGAGAAGTTTATGACCCCTCACCCACGTGTCGGGCGCGATCACATACTTGACATTGCCGAAACTCTTTTTACAGAGCACGGTTATAAATCGGCCTCGATCCGCGAGATCGCCCATGATTGTGGTGTTACAAACGCTGCCATTTATTATCACTTTCCCAATAAAGAAAGCTTATTTATGGAGGTGATGCAGCGTCACGCCGAACGTTTGCATGATCAAATGACTCTTGCCGGGGCAAATATCGATTCCCCGCGAGAACGGATTGTCGCTATTCTGACCACCTATGTGGATACCATCGCAGGCCAGCATGCGCCAATCTTCATGCTGCGCAGAAACATGAAACACCTCAAGGCTCCTGGATCGCATCGAGGGCTGTTGATGAAATCCATCAGCCAGCCGCTGATCGAAGCGATAAAACTCGCTCAGCAATCTGGTCAGATCAAAAAGAAACCGAATCCAGAAGAAGCTGCTGCGCTACTTCTTGGCATGCTGCATGGACTACAGCATCATGCCGCTGGTGGAGAGGGCAAAAATATCTCGCAAAATGACGCCCAAATGGCTGTCGATTTGTTTTGGGACGGAATTAAAAAATAATAGGACGCGAATTGTACAGATCAGACTGATTTACGCAGATTTTTTAAAATGCTTTACCTATGAAAATCTGCTCAATCAGCGAAGATCCGCGTACAATTCTTAATTAATAAAGGAAAATAATGACTGGAATTAAACGAACATTCACGTATCTGCAGAAATATCTGCTACCAACCGCAGGCGCATTGCTCAGCCTCCTGCTGGTCAATGCCGCCAACCTTGTTTCCCCCAAACTTTTACAACGCCTTATCGATGATGGTATTTCTGATCTCAATATGGACGTGGTTTGGGGGGTGGTCATTGCTCTCATTGGCGTTGCTGCGGTACGCGGCATTTTCAATTTCTTGCAGGGCTATCTTGGCGAGGTCACATCACAGGGTGTGGCCTATGAATTACGGAACAGCATCTTTGAGAAATTGCAGAATCTAAGCTTCTCTTATCATGATCGTTCACATACCGGCAAATTAATGACCCGGATGACCTCCGACGTCGAGTTGGTGCGCATGTTCCTTGGGAGCGGATTATTGCACCTTGTTTCAGCCATCTTTTTGCTGATCGGTACAATAGTGATGCTCTTTACCTTGAATTGGAAATTGACCTTATTGGTTATGCTCATTCTCCCCGGCGTAGGGTTGATTTTTATGATTTTCGTAAAAAAGATCATGCCCATGTCGCGCATTGTGCAACAAAAGTTGGGAACACTGAATACTATTTTGCAGGAGAATCTGGCCGGGATGCGGATCGTCAAGGCTTTCGCACGCGAAGGGTATGAGATCGAGCGTTACGGCACAGCCAATATTGACCTGCTGGATGCGAATATCTCGATGATCAAACTTTTCACCGCCTTTTTCCCGCTGGTCTTTTTTATGGGAAATATCGGCATGGTCATCGTCATCGGCATGGGCGGACTCTTAGTCATCAACGGTACCCTCACCCTTGGCGAATTGGTTGCCTTTACTGGCTATCTGATTTACCTCCTGATGCCAATGTTTATGATGGGAATGATCGGGGCGATGCTTTCGCGCGCAGAGGCATCCGCACAGCGTCTCTTTGATGTGCTGGATGCCAAATCGGAAGTGGAAGATGCTCCTGATGCAATCAGCCTGCCCAAAGTCGAGGGGCGGGTCGAACTCCGGGATGTGCGCTTCCGTTATATCGGTGCCGAATCAGACGTCGTCAAAGATCTGAGCTTCGTCGCTGAGCCAGGAGAAACCATTGCCATTCTCGGCCAAACCGGCGCCGGGAAGTCATCCATCATCACCCTGATCCCTCGCTTCTATGATGTCTCCGACGGGGCTGTCCTGATCGACGGGAAGGATATCCGCGAAGTAACCCTCGATTCGCTCCGCTCGCAGATCGGTATCGTACTTCAGGAAACCACCCTTTTCACCGGCACGATCCGAGAGAATATCGCCTACGGGCGCCCCGAAGCAACGCTTGAGGAAGTGACTGCCGTGGCGCAGGCTGCCCAGGCACATGAGTTTATTTTGGAACAAGCAGAAGGATATGATACTCCCGTTGGCGAGCGTGGCGTTGGGCTTTCCGGTGGCCAAAAACAGAGGATTGCCATCGCCCGCGCACTGCTGCTGGATCCGCGTATTCTCATAATGGACGATTCCACTTCATCGGTGGACGCAGAAACAGAATATAAAATTCAGCAGGCCCTCGAGGAGCTGCAAAAGGGACGCACGACCTTCATCATCGCCCAAAGGATCAGCACCGTTCGCAGCGCAGACAAGATTTTGCTGCTCGATAAAGGCGCTTTGGCCGCTGAAGGCACACATAAAGAATTACAGGAAACCAGCGAACTGTATATGGAAATTCTTGAAACGCAGTTTGCCGGGCAAGAAGACTAACCAGTTCCTGAGCGGAAGGCGACTGCTTTTGAGCCTGTAGTCGAAGGACGGCTTTATAATAACGCTCTTCGACTGCACTACGCTCCGCTCAGAGACTGAAAAATCAGGAGCAATCATTATGATGCACGGAATGCAACGTGTTGCACAAACAGAAGAAGAACACGCCCAAAATACCGGGCAGGTAGTCTGGCGTCTGGTGAAATACCTGTCGCCCTATAAAAAATATGTGGCAGCGGCCTTTATTTTGGTATTGGTGAATGCCGCCTCCCAGGGACTTGGACCGATGCTGATCGGCCGCGCCATTGACGGAGCGATCAGCCAGGGCGATAAAGCCGGCTTGCTCAAGACCGTTCTCACCCTGCTCGGTGTCTATACCATCGGGATGTTTGCAATGCGATTCCAGATCTATACCATGTCTACTGCCGGACAAAAGGTCCTCGCAGATTTACGTGACGAGGTCTTTAAAAAGCTGCAGACCCTGCATCTGCAATTTCTGGAAGGCAGCCAGGCCGGGGACCTGATGAGCCGCCTGAGCAATGATATCGACGCGTTGAATAATTTCTTCAGCCAATCACTGGCCCAAATGGTCGGCTCGCTCTTTGCGCTGATCGGGATCATGGTGGCCATGCTTTTCCTTGAATGGCGGCTGGCCCTGGTTGCGCTGGTGGTCATTCCAATCGCACTCTATGTAACCAAATTCTTCTCAAGCTGGTCACGGCGTGCCTTTCGGAAAACCCGTGCCACGATTGGTGATGTCTCAGCTGAAATGGAAGAGCAGGTTTCCGGCGTAAAAGTGGCCCAGGCCTTCAATCGCACCGAGCGAAATGTCGGCGAATTTGCCAAACGGAATGCGGCCAATCGTGATGCCAATGTCAACGCCAACGCAATCACATCTGCCTTTGCTCCCGCAATGGATGTTCTCTCCACCCTCGATCTCGCCCTCGTCGCGGCCTATGGTGGGTATCTCTCGATCATCGGTGCGATCACGATCGGTACTGTGATTGCCTTTATCCAATATGTGCAGAACTTCTTCCGACCGATCCAGACCGTTGCCCAAATGTGGACAGTTGCCCAATCCGCTTTTGCAGCGGCTGAACGAATCTTTTCTCTTTTGGATAAGGAAATTGAGCTGGCGGATGGCAAAGAGACCATGCCCCGGATTGAAGGAAAAGTCAGCTTCGAGGATGTCAGCTTCGCCTACGATTCAGACGTGCCCGTGCTTGCCTCCGTTTCAATGGAAGCCTCCCCCGGCGAGACAGTTGCCATCGTCGGCCCAACCGGCGCGGGGAAGACCACCATCGTCGGTTTGCTGGCGCGCTTCTACGATGCTGAAAAAGGTCGTATCCTGATCGACGATCATGATCTGCGCGATGTAAGTCAATTTAGTCTGCGCTCCCAAATGGGGACGGTCACCCAGGATCCCTTCCTCTTCTCTGGTTCTGTGATGGACAATATCCGCTATGGGAGGTTGGATGCCTCCGACGAGGATGTCGTCGCTGCGGCTGAAGCGGCAAATGCCGATAGCTTCATCCAAAAGATGTCTGAAGGCTACCAAACCGAAGTCGGCGAGCGTGGCAGCCTGCTCTCGCAGGGACAACGTCAACTGATCGCCATCGCCCGAGCCGTTCTCGCCGATCCCCGCATCCTGATCCTGGATGAGGCAACCGCCAGCATCGATACCCGCACCGAGAAGCTCATTCAGGGGGCTCTCGACAAATTACTGAAAGGCCGCACTTCCTTCGTAATTGCGCACCGTTTATCCACTGTTCGAAACGCCGATCAGGTACTCGTTCTCGATGAGGGCCAGATCGTTGAGCGCGGCAAGCATGCGGAGCTGATCGCACAAAATGGTCTCTACGCTGATCTCTATAGCCGTCAGTTTTATACCCCACCCGGCGAAACGTCCCTGGCTATATAACTTATTAGATGCAACGCACTTTGGAAGTGCGTTGCATCTAATATCTAACACAGGAACCCGTTCCCTTGAAGGGAACGGGTTCCTGTATTTTGACTTATAATCTTTGTATAATTCGTCCTGTTCGCCTAACGTGTGCCCGAAAGGGTAATCGTGATTAACCATGCAAAAAAGAGTTCTATATATCGACATCGCCAAAGGGATCGGCATCCTGCTCGTTGTGCTCGCGCATAACGATCTGAGCGGCTATCACCCTTATCTGCATCGCTTCATTTATGCTTTTCATATGCCCCTGTTTTTCTTTTTATCGGGGATATTTTTCAAGCCAGAGCGCAAATTCAAGGAGCTATTCAAACGCCGTTTTGATGGCCTGATCAAGCCACTGATTTTCGTCATTCTGCTGATCTACGGCATCTCGGTCTTCTTCGGAAAAATGAGCTTCGCCACAGCTGGCGGTCGCCTGCTCAAATCCTTCTATATGACCGGCCCTTATCTCAACTGGGTTCAACTCTGGTTTTTACCGATCCTCTTTCTGAGCAATCTCTACGCATATTTCTTCTATAAAGTCACCAACCCGATCTCAAAAAAATGGATTCGTTGGACAATCCTGCTGATCACTTTGTGGATCGGGACTCTGATCCTGCCCCATACCTGGCCCCTCGAAATAGAGTTATTCGGCAAGTCCCTGACCTTACAAGGTGCGCCCGCCAACGTGGACCTGGTCTTGCTCGCAGGATTTTTCTTTATTCTCGGCCGGGAGATTTACCAGAATATCCCCGAAGATTTTTTCTCTTCGAAAATCACCTTCTTTGCCTCGGCGATTCTCCTTTTTGGGATGGTCACCTTCCTCGATATCCCTGTGGATTTTAATATCCGGCTCTACACATCTCTGCCCCTCAACACGCTCGAAGCCATCGCCGGGATCATCTTTATCCTCTCCCTTTCCCGTCAGATTGAGTTGTACTCAGAAAAACTATCCCGACTCTTCAAATATATCGGAAGTCTGACATTAAGTATTCTTGTTTTTCACGTCCCGATCCAGGAGATGGTCAATAATAAACTCACACCCTATATCGGCCAAAATGATCTGACTGTTCTGCTCGCCTTCCTCGCCGGAGTTCTGGGGCCGATCTTTATTCACGAATTCTTTATCAGACCAAATCCACGCGTTGGCGCCTGGTTTGGGTTGAGCAAAGCAAAACTGGCAGAAAAATAAAAATAGCCATCGCAAATGCGATGGCTATTTGATTCAGCATCCAAAACGATCACTTCTTCTGATCCTGCAAAGCCCGAATTCCATTATGCACCTGGTTGAGCAGGCGGCTCAACTCATCTTCCACACGAGATAAAGTTTCAACCACATATGCATCTGCATCATCCCGGGTTGCTTCTGCATCTGCCCGAGCCTGATTCAAGATCTGCTCGGAGCGGCGGGTAGCTTCCTGAGTAACCATATCTTTGGCAGTCAACTCACCAGCTTTTTCTTCAGCCAGCAAAGTGGTGCGAGTCGCTTTTTCTTCCGCTTGCGCAAGAATGCGCTCACTCTGGTTGAGTAGCTGCTGGGCCTTCTTCACCTCTTCTGGAATGGCGATCCGCATCTGGTCGATAATATCCAGCATACGATCTTCATCCACGACAACATTATGAGTGAAGGGTAAGGCGCGACTTTCGTTGAAGAGTTCTTCGAGACGGTCAATTAAATGCAGAATGTCCATATATCTTTCTCCACTGAACAGAGGAACACCATAATTCTATCTTATTTTTCTCTCTTGTGGGGCAAATCTAATCGCGGACCGCATTTGGGACATCGTGATTCCCCACCGAACTGATCTTATTCTTCAGAGCAAGACCTACATGAGGCGGAACCATACTTGAAACATCCCCGTTAAGCATGGCGATCTCTCGCACAGTAGTTGACGAAAGAAAAGTATGCTCTTCGTGTGTGATGAAGGCGACACTTTCAATATCCTCTGCCAGACGGCGATTTGCCAAAGCCATCCGAAATTCAAATTCAAAATCAGAGAAGACACGTAAACCACGCACGATTACCTGAGCGTCTGCCTCGCGGCAGGCATCCACTGTAAGCTTAGAATAACCAGTTACTTGAATATTTTTTATATCGGCAAAGGCCTCTTTAGCAAGCGAGATGCGCTCGTCAGGAGAGAAGAGCAGGGTTTTCAGCGGACGATCGTAGACTGCGATAATTAACTCGTCAAAGACGTTCACTGCGCGCATAGCAATATCTATATGTCCATAATGGATCGGGTCAAAAGTACCTGGAAAAAATGCGCGTACCATTTAGCTTACATCTCCTTTGCTGCCACCCCAGAAGCGATCCAACGCCTCGCCGAGCAATTTATGTTCTTCCTTTTCCAGGTTCGCGTCTTCGCCAAAAAGGGCCTGGGCACGTTCGCGGGCTTTTTCGATCAATGGGAGATCGGTGATACTCGCCATCCGCAAGCCAGATCCATAACCTGATTGACGAGTTCCCAAAAATTCACCGGGGCCACGTTGCTGCAAATCCCGCTCGGCGAGAACAAAACCATCATTACTCTCAGCCATCGCCAGCAACCGTTCGTTTTCGGTATCGTCATCATTGGTTGGGATGAGCAGACAGTGGGATTGTTCGAGCCCACGCCCAACCCGTCCACGTAGCTGATGAAGCTGGGCCAGCCCGAAACGGTCGGCCCCCTCGATCAACATCACGGTCGCGTTCGGTACGTCCACGCCGACTTCGACCACTGTTGTCGCGACAAGGATATCGTATTCCTTCGCGCGGAATTTCTCCATCGCCTCGTCCTTTTCGGCGGGCTTCATCCGCCCGTGCAAAAGACCAACATTCAATTTTCGGAACACTTCGGCCTGCAAGGATTCATGTTCTTTCACGGCGGCGCGGGCTTCGATCTTTTCGCTCTCTTCGACCAGAGGATAAATGATAAAAGCCTGGCGTCCATCCAGCACCTGGGCGCGGATCATCGTATAAGCGCGTTCGCGTTCGCGCGGTTTGAGAACATGGGTCTCGATCGGCTGACGTCCTTCCGGCATCTCGTCCATCACAGAGATATCCAGATCTCCATGAACGGTGAGGGCCAGCGAGCGCGGAATAGGGGTGGCGGTCATCACCAGCAAGTGCAGATTTTCTCCCTTTTCGCGCAGGGCAGAACGCTGCTCCACGCCAAAGCGATGTTGTTCGTCGACAATTGCCAATTGCAGATCCGTGAATTGAACAGGACCTTCGATCAGGGCATGAGTCCCGACGACAACCTTGATGCTGCCATCTGCCAGCCCGGTGCGGATCTCCTCTTTTTCAGCTTCGGGGGTATCACCGATCAGCAAGCGGATCTTCTCCGCAGACAGGCCGCCTTCACCATTGGTCAACATTTGGCTCAGGCTGCGATAATGCTGTTCGGCCAGGATGCTGGTTGGGGCCATGACTGCTGACTGGGCATTGGCATGCGCAATGACCTCAACAGCCATAGCAGCGACAACTGTTTTCCCTGAACCCACATCCCCCTGTAAAAGACGATTCATCGGGCGTCCAGAGCCAAAATCCATCACAATATCAGAAACAGCCTTTTGCTGAACACTCGTCAGGGTAAAGGGCAATGCATCTGTGCGGGATTTTAACCATTCATCTGGCACATCAAAGATGCGCGCAGTAACGGATTGCCAATCCCGTTTTTGGCGTAAAACGCCCATTTGCAGGAAGAAGATCTCATCAAAGGCCAGACGCTCACGCGCCAGACGTAAATGATCCTGTGTTTCTGGAAAGTGGATATTCAATATGGCAGTGTTCAGACTGGGTACTTTGGCGGCATAGCGAACACTCTCAGGCAGGTGATCCGTCAGTTTTGGCGCCCAATAGTTAATCACCTGATTCATCAGAGTGCGCAGCCATTTCTGGGTGATCTTTGCAGTGAGCGGATAAATCGGCACGATCCGATTTGTATGCAAATTTTCAGTTTCGACCAACTCCCAATCCGGGCTATTCATCACCAGCCGCCCCAGATACTGGTCAATTTTTCCTGAAACAGATATCGCCAGGCCCTGTTTAAAACGATTGGTCAACCAGGGTTGATTGAACCAACTCAGGCGCAAGGCCCCGGTTCCATCACCGATAACGACCTCGGTAATATGTGATTTTCCGCCACGGATCGGTCGCCCGGTCACGCTTTGGACCGTGCCGATCACCGTGACCACCTCGCCATACCAGAGCGATTTGATCGGTTTTAGTTGGCTATAGTCATCGTAACGGCGCGGGAAGTTATAGAGCATATCTTCCAGCGTATACAACCCCAGTTGTTCGAGCGTTTTAGCGTTTCGGGGTCCAACTCCCTGTAAAACAGTGAGAGATGCATTTAATGCGACCGGTATCTGGCTGCTTTGTGCTCCGGGTGTAGATTCAGAGCGGGCCGGCGCGGGACGATGGGCAGGCTTCGGTTTTGGGGCATCTTTTTGTTGAGGAGGGGATTCCGGCTGAGGCGCAGATCCCACTTCTTGTGTGGGAGGCTCCGGTGGGGTTGAAGCAGGCTGAGGCTTCGTCTGGTTCGTTTCCTTATCCCCAACTTCAGGATGTTCTTTCTTGACACGATTCCAAATCCCCAGGAGGGTTACTTTTCTCGATTCCGGGCTCAGACGGCTATAGTCGCGCAATCGCCCGGCAACTGCCTGGATGGTCTCCTCTTTGAGACCATCGTTGCGGGCGTCAGATTCCCAGTAGTCCAGCATTTTTGCTAGACCGCCGATGATGGCGCTATCGTTATAACCGTTTTCAGCTTCCAGACGAAAAAATTTTCGTAGTTTTTCCAATGATGACTGCATGGGTGTATTTTATCACGGGGTTGGTATAGCGTTGGGCCTAAGACCCACCCCTGCGATTATTTTCGCACCACCGCAAACCCCACCCCGTTTGGCCCAAGATGTGCGCCGATGGCGGTGGTGACATTAAGCAATAATGGTTTTTCTGGCAGAATGGGATTGAACTCTTTGAGAAATTTGCGTGCCCGGGTTTCAGCATTGGTATGCAGCACAGCAAGCCGCTCGATGGTCCCCATCTCATGCGCCATCTCCAGCAAACGGATATTTGCCAATCTGGTGGTGCGCACTGCGCCTAAATTTTCAACGCGCCCATGGGTTAATTCAATTAAGGGCTTCAGGTTGAGAGCTCCCCCAATGCGTGCCTTGGCCCAGGAGACCCGTCCACTACGGCGTAGATATTCAAGGGTATCCAAAACAGCGATCAGTCTGATCCGCCCCTGAATACCCTTGATAAGACGCGTAATTTCTTCGATTACTGCGCCGCGAGAAATAGCTTCAGCTGCGGCCAGGACCTGGAATCCACACCCAAGGCTGAGCTGTTCGCTATCAACGACCTGAACCCGTTCACCAAAAGATTCTGCTGCCAGGCGGGCTGCATTGAAGATACCACTCAATTTTGAGGAGGCATGGATGGAGAGAATTTTTTCTGCACCTGCGTTAGAGAGTTTTTCATAACGCTCCATAAAACTACCCGCTGAAGGAGCCGCTGTCGTTGCGGGTACTTTAAAAGAGGGCATCCGTGTGTAGAATTCCTCGCGGGTGATCCCTTCGCCATCAATTAAACTCTTACCATCTATGACAAGGAGCGCGGGAACAACTTCGATTTTATATTTTATGACCAGGGCAGCGGGAATATCGGCTGTGCTATCGGTGACTATGCCTATTTTCATAAAAGATGCTTTCTTATCGGACGATCTTTATTATGGGCGTAATAACTTTAACACGAATTACTTGAATATGCGAATATCACGAATTTAGGAAGTGGCTAAATGCGGGGTGACGTTATTGCGAAGCAGCACTATCGCTGAAGCAATCTCCCTCTACGCAGAAGGGGATTGCTTCGGCAGTGAAACCGCCTCGCAATGACGAATAATGTTTGCACCGCTAATTTCGGCACTCCCCGAATTTTGATTTGTGCCATTCGTCTATTCGTAGTTTTTGTGATACAAAAATCCCGCGCTATCAGGTGACAGTGCGGGAAATCTTTATCTAAAAAATGTTTTTCATTCAATGGAAATGATCAATTGATAATGAGGCTGCCCGCCGTCCTGCATTTCGACCTCTTGATCAGGATATTTCTCCTGAATAAGATCCCCGACCCGGTTGGCTTCTGCACGAGGATAATCAGCACCAACATAGAATGTAAGCAGCTCATATTCTTCCACATCTGCTTTTTCAAGCAAACTCAGACAGGCTTCCTCAACTGAAGAGGCTGCCAGGACCAATTTCCCATCCAGCAAAGCGATGACCTGACCTGTCTCCACCTTCACATCATCAATTTCAACGGTGCGAGTGGCTGTGGTCACCTCGCCAGTATGAACGGTATCGAGGCTCTTAATCATCTTTTCTGCAATGGTTTCCAAATCGCCTTCGGGATTATGCATCAGCATTGCAGCGAGACCCTGGGGAACATTTCGACTTGGAATAACGTGGACGTCTTTAACGGTCACATCCCGGGCGGCTTGCGCGGCGAGGATGATATTCTTATTATTTGGCAGGATGATCACTTTATCGGTGGGGAGATTTTCAAAAGCGGCCAGCAATTCCTGCGTACTGGGATTCATCGTCTGCCCGCCTTCAACAATGGCAGCTACGCCCAAACTGGCAAAAATACGTGATATTCCCGGCCCTGGGGAAACAGTGACAATGGCAATCTCGCCAGGCTCAATATTGGTTAGCTCTAAACGATCGTAATCCGAACCTTTATTCAATTCATCCATTTGAGCGGCGAGATTTTCCATCGCCACGTTGGTGACCGTGCCCAATTCCATGATGTAATCAATTGGCAGGTAGCGATTCTCAAGCGGGGTGTGGATATGCATACGGTACATCCCGTCGCCTTCACCAACCTGGATGGATGTGCCCATTTCTTCAAGGGCATCATAAAATGGTTTTAAATCCAATTCTTCTTTGGGGTAAAAATCAACGACCACTTCGAAATCCTGTCCTTCTTCAACGGCGTGCATGGCTTCTTCCATATTCATTGCTGCCATCGGTTGGACGGACATCGTTGGGATATCAAGTGGCTCGCCGTAGATATAGCGCAGCATTCCTTCAAGGATCAGAAAAAGGCCCACACCACCAGAGTCAACCACGCCAGCCTGTTTGAGTACTGGCAAAAGGTTCGGGGTGCGCTCAACAGATGCATCTGCCTCGGCAACCAATTTAGCAAGTATCGCAATCGGTTCGTCAGTTTCTTTAAGAGCAGCCTCAGCAGCAGTGGCAATATCTTTGGTGACGGTTAAGATCGTTCCCTCAACAGGACGGACAACACCCTTATAGGCGGTGTCACGGGCATCGGCAAAAGCTTTCGCCATATTCGCGCCGGTTAAGACCTCCTCACCTGCAAGTCCACGAGCGATCCCGCGCCAAATCTGGGAGAGGATGACGCCCGAGTTGCCACGAGCCCCCATCAAAGCACCCTGCGAAACAGCGGCAGCCATATCCCCCACCTTGTGATGGCCGAGGTCGGCGATCTCATTATAGGCAGATTGCATCGTCAACACCATATTTGTGCCGGTATCCCCATCTGGAACGGGGAAGACGTTTAGTGCGTTAACCATTTGCTGATTGGTGCGCAGCCAGGTTAGCCCGGCTTCAACCAGTCTCTTATAAGCTTGACCATCAAAGGGTAAAGCCTGCATTACTTTTATTCTTTTTTCTCTGGCTGCCAATGCAGGGTCATCACTCATAAAAACTCCTAAAAATATAATTAAATTAAAAGATGCTTTTTATAGTACAAGCATCTTCCTATCAGGTTAATCATCATCACTGGTGCGGAGCCCGGCGACATGCACATCAATACTGTTTACCTTCAGCCCCAAAGCTTTCTCGACATTGAAGCGGACGGTATTTGCAACGCTGGTCGCCACCGAGGTGATCCGGGTCCCATATTGAATGACCACATACAGATCTATATCAATCTTGTTTCCATCATAGTGAACAGAAACACCACGGTTGGGATCCCTGGTGATTGTCTGCGCCAGGCCTGCTGCCAGATTTTTTGATGCAAACCCGACAACACCATAAGAACTTAAAGTGGCGTGGTATGCAATCGTGGCAATAGCGTTTGGTGAAACATGAATGCTGCCTAAAATAGTTTTTTCTTCGCTCATGGTTATTCCTTTACTTCATGTATTAACAAGTTCTCTTGTAGAAGGATACGATATATGGTAGAATTTCTCGCTTCGGGTGAGAGACCCGAAATCGGTATTATTTTTCTTGAAAGGATCTCAAAATGGCCGTCTGCGCTCACTGTGCAAAGAAAACAACTTTTGGTAATAGCCGCTCATTTTCCATGAAGGCGACCAAGCGAAAATTCAAACCAAACCTGCAAAAGGTGACACTTTACGAAAATGGCCTCAAGGTCAAAAAAGTACTCTGCACCAAGTGTATCAAAACTTTGGCAAAAACTGCTGCGTAAAGCTGATCAATTTGTTTTCTCAAAAGTCACGGTCCAAACCGTGATTTTTTGTTTAACCCAAAGCGGATTTTAAAATCCGTACCCCGGTCTCGATCCCATCAGGATGATTAAAGACCGCACTCCCCGCGACAAAGGCATCTGCGCCTGCACTCTGGACCCTGGGCAGGGTTCGCTCCGAGATACCGCCGTCCACCTCCAGCCAGGCATCAGGGTTAATCGCGTCCAGCACCGAGCGGATTTCCTTGATCTTGGCAAGCTGCGACTCGATAAAGGCCTGCCCACCAAAACCGGGATTAACCGTCATCACCAGCACCAGATCAACCATATCTAAAACGGGGGCAATTGCAGAAGCAGGTGTGCCTGGATTTAACGTAACCCCAGGCTTTACACCCAATCCTTTGATCTGCTGGATCGTGCGATGCAGATGCGGGCAAGTTTCAACATGCACGGTTAGCCGATCAGCCCCAGCTTTGGCAAAGGCTTCGAGCAGATTTTCGGGTTTCTCGATCATCAGATGCACATCGAGGAGCAGGTTGGTCGCTTTGCGGCAGGCTTCCACAACAACGGGGCCCATCGTCAGATTGGGGACGAAATGACCATCCATCACGTCAATATGGATCCATTCAGCACCTGCGGCCTCGCAGGCAGCGATATCCGCGCCGAGTTGTCTAAAGTCGGCGGCGAGGATCGAGGGGGCGATTACAGGAGGATTAGGCATTTATATAAATTCCAAGAGCTAATTATTTCGCGATTTTAACCATTGCTGCAGGGATTTCTGACTCTCATTGGAAGGTATCCCGGCAAGAAGGTGTTCAACACTGATATCTTCATCCAAAATCTCCCAATGAATTTCCTCTCCTCCACCGATCAAGCGCCATTTATTTCTCTCTTCACTTGTGCCATGAAGCAGGCGAGGATACCATGCCAGAGGAGCGGTAACTGTACGCCCATCTTGCAGGGTAACAACAAGTTTATCTTCTTTGTTCTCGATGTATTTAATCACAGAGTTTTCCCTACCCTATCGGCGGGTTATAAGTGAAATAAACCCACATCCAAAAGGGGATCAGCCCTCCGGCAAGGATCAATGCCAGCAAGCCCAGGCCAACGGAAGCCCAATCGATTTCGCTAAATGCAGTGTCTGGCTCATAGGCAAAATCAGGGGCATCTTCGATATCAGTCAAATGTTGATAATTGGGGGGGGCCTGCGGGGATGATACAGGCTCAGGTTCGGGAGTGTACCCGGGAATGTTGAAAGGCGGCTGCGAGATTGGGGCAGAGACCGGTACAGAAATCGGTGTCGAGACGGAATTGGCTTCACCCGTCCCAAAGGTTTCCAGCACACGCCCAAGCTGATCAGCTGTCCGGTACCGGCGGGAGGGTTCCTTGGCGAGGACTTTGGCAACGATCTGCTCCAGCGCAGGAGGGATATCAGGAATATATTCGCTCAGCGGCACGGGAATCTGGGTCATATGCAGGCGGGCCAGCGCTTCTGCATCAGAAGCCATAAAGGGCAACGTGCCAGTCAGTAATTCGTAAAGAATAACGCCCAAGGAATATACATCTGAAGCAGGTGAAGGTGCGCTGCCTGTGGCTTGCTCCGGTGAAAAATATTGCGGTGATCCCCAAACCACGTCAGTATATTCATCGTGGCGAATGGAGGCAAGAGCCCGGGCAATCCCAAAATCAGTCACTTTCAGACGGCCATCTGAGGTGACGAGCATATTATGCGGTTTGACATCGCAATGTACCAGCCCGGCCCGATGGGCATACCCGATCCCCGCACAAGCCTGTGTCATCAGGGGGATCGCGTTTTTAACAGAAACACGACCTCGTTTGCGGATGATCTTTTTCATATCGAAGCCGGGGACATATTCCATCACGATGAAGAGTTTACCCACATCGTACCCAAAATCATGTACGGTAACAATATTGGGATGCGAAAGATTCGCCGCAGCCCGCGCCTCCTGACGGAAGCGGGCACGAAATTTTTCATCATCCGAATAATCGTCTCTCAACAACTTTATGGCGACATCACGCTCCAGCTCTTTATCGCGGGCACGATAAACTGTCGCCATGCCACCATCTCCCTGGCGGTCAAGAAGTTGATATCGATCGTTAAGTAATTTTCCTTCAGCCATCGTCTGAAAATTATAACAGGTGCAGTTCAATTTGGCAGCGGGTTGCAAAGTGAATGAAAGCTTTCTTCGTTTATAATTCCCCTATGACTAACCTGAAAGATAAGCGAATTTTGCTCGGGGTGACCGGTTCCATCGCAGCCTATAAAGCGGCGGATCTGGCATCCAGACTAACCCAGGGAGGGGCACACGTGGATGTGATCCTGACCCGCGCTGCCGAGGGTTTTATCTCCCCACTTAGCTTTCAATCGTTAACCGGTAAAAAAGCCTTTACTGACAAAGAACTTTGGGGCGGCGAGGCACATGTGCTCCATGTTGGGTTGGGACATACCGCTGATCTGCTCCTGATCGCCCCATGTACAGCCAATACCCTCGCCAAACTTGCGCAGGGGCAGGCGAATGATCTGCTCTCCATCACGGCCTTGGCAGCGCAATGCCCAACCATGGTCGCCCCCGCAATGGATGTAGGCATGTACGAACATCCTGCCACACAGGAAAATGTGCGCATCCTTCAGGAACGCGACGTTTACTTTGCCGGCCCCGGCGAGGGGAGAATGGCATCCGGGCTGGTAGGGAAGGGGCGCATGGTTGAGCCTGCTGAATTAATCGGACATATTCGCTGCGTCCTGGGGATAGGCGGCAAACTCGCAGGGAAAAAGATCGTTATCACTGCCGGGGGAACACAGGAGCCAATCGACCCCGTCCGCTTTATCACAAATCGATCTTCAGGTAAACAAGGCTATGCCCTCGCCCAGGCTGCGGTTGATGCAGGCGCCGAGGTGACGCTCATCTCTACGCCCACTGCGTTGCTTCCCCCCATTGGGGCACGTCTCGTTTTGGCGCGCACAGCGCAAGATGTACTGGAGGCAGTTTTAGCCGCATCCACTGGCGCTGATGCGCTCATTATGGCGGCGGCGGTCGCTGATTTCAGACCGACAAAAGTTGCGGGGAAAAAACTCAAAAAAAGGGATGGGATTCCGCAGATCACGCTCGAGGCTGCACCCGATGTTTTGAAAAAGGTGGCAAGCCTGAAAGCAGATGCGGAACGTCCTCGTGTTGTGGTAGGATTCGCCGCAGAGAGTCGCGATTTACTTAAGAATGCCTCTGAAAAACTATCCTCAAAAAAACTGGATCTGATCGTCGCCAACGATATCTCTGCAGAGGATGCCGGTTTTGATCTGGATGATAATCGGGTAATACTGCTTTTTGCGGATGGCAAACAGGAAAAACTCTCGCTGCGTAGTAAATTTGAAGTGGCAGAAATTATCCTCTCTCAAATTGAAATATTACTGGAGAATACATAGATGCGCGTATTGGTACTTTCTGACATTCATGCAAATTACACTGCCCTTACAGCAGTGCTCAATGATGCCGAAGGGGTTGACGCTGTCTGGTGTTTGGGTGATGTGGTTGGCTATGGGCCGGATCCGAACGCCTGTGTAGAATTATTAAGCGAGCAGCCAAATGTAGTTTGCGTGCTCGGGAACCACGATGTTGCCGCGCTGGGCGATATGCCCCTCGATTCTTTTAATGGTGATGCGCGCCGCTCGCTGATTTGGCATGAGCGGGTTCTTTCGGCTGACAGTATTAAATTCCTGCGTTCCCTTCCTTCCAGGAAGGTTGAAATCAGTGAGCACGTGACCCTTGTCCACGGCAGTCCGCGCGACCCCGTCTGGGAATATATTTTGAATACGCTTTCAGCACGGTTGAATTTTGAAGAATTTAATACAGATTTTTGTTTTGTGGGGCATACGCATGTCCAGAGTATTTTCCAATTGGATCCAAATTTAAATCGTATATCATTGGATATGCCACACGTGGGGATGCCTGTTCCCTTAACCGGCCGTGCTATTCTCAACCCCGGCTCGGTCGGGCAACCCCGTGACCGTGATCCGCGTGCCGCTTATGTGATCTTCGATACAGAAGCGCTAACCTGGGAACCGCAGCGCGTTGAGTATAATATCAAATCCGTGCAGGCCCGCATTCGTGAAGCGCGTTTGCCTGAAAAACATGCCCTCAGACTGGCAGAGGGCTGGTAACTGCCAATCTCAGTCGCACTGCCAGCAGGGAAAATGTTGGGGAGGGGAACTTTTTCAAAGGACAGGCGTCTTTAGGGAAGAATATTGATCTTTCAAAAGAGGAGAAAATCATGAAACACTATTGGATTGCCATACTTGCCGCTCTCGTTTTACTAACAGGATGTGGAGCCAGGGCAGCCTCTGCCCCCTCCTACGATATGGGCATGGAGGAAAGTTTTGCTCCCGTAATGGAGATGCCCGCCGCCGCTGAGGCGATGTCTGATTCTGACGGGCGGAGTGTCTCATCGTCTGTGGAGGCCGCCCAACAGGAACGCCTCGTGATCAAAAATGCCAATCTGAGCATCACTGTTGATGATCCTGAAAAAACAATCAAGGCCATCACCAGGCTGGCAAGCTCCCTGGGCGGGCATGTCGTTTCCTCCAATACTTATCAAACCTATGCCAATAATGGTGTCAGAGTTCCCGAAGGGGAGATCACCATCCGAGTTCCCTCAGAGAGTCTGGATGATGCGCTGGAACGCATCAAGGCTGATGTTGTTGAAGTAAATTCAGAGAATGTTTCAGGCGAAGATGTTACTGATCAGTATGTTGATCTTCAATCACGGCTGAAGGCAAAAGAAGCCGCAGAAGAGAAATTGCTTGAGATCATGGATCAAGCCTACAGCACAGAGGATGTCCTCTCAGTCTACGCCCAACTACAGGTGATCCAGAGCGATATCGAAGTCCTGACCGGCCAGATCAATTATTACGAACGTTCCGCTGCACTTTCTTCAATTAGCGTGAGCGTGATCGCAGACGAAAAATCCCAGCCGATTGAAATTGGCGGCTGGAAACTTGGCGAAACGGCCAACGCAGCGGTTCAAGATTTGATCGACTATATGCAGGGCTTCGTCCAGTTTATTATTCGCTTCATCATCCTGATCCTGCCCGTATTGCTCACATTCTTCCTGCCTCTCTATCTGGTCTTCCTTGGCCTCCGGGCAATCGTGCGTCGCAATAGAAAGAAAAAAGCAGCAAAAGAAACGAAAAACGAGAAGTAACTAGCTAAATCCCCCACCCTGACCCTCCCCCGCAAGCGGGGGAGGGAAAAGTGGAAAAGGACAGATAGCCATCACGCTATCTGTCCTTTTGTTATATAATCGCCCTTATGCAAAAACTCGTCCAAAACGCGCAGGAGCTTTTCGGGATTCAACTTACCAACAAGCAGGTAATCGCATTATCCATCTATGAACGTGAGCTGCTTATCTGGAACGAAAAAATCAGTCTGACCGCGATTCGGGATGAGGAGGGGATTCGCTGCAAACATTTCCTGGATTCCTTCTCCTGCGTGCTGGCGTGGGGAGCTGACCCACCGAAAACGCTCGTGGATATTGGGACTGGTGCCGGTTTCCCGGGCATTCCCCTGAAGATACTTTATCCCCGTTTAAAACTGACCCTGGTCGAATCGGTGGCAAAGAAAGCAAATTTCTGCCGCCATATCGTTGAAACCCTGCATCTCGAAGATGTCAACGTCATCCAAAGCCGCGCCGAAACGCTTGGGCAGCATCCCAAACACCGCGAAAGCTACGATTGGGCCCTCGCCCGCGCTGTTGCCAAATTGTCAGTGCTAAGTGAATATCTTTTACCTCTGGTCAAAGTTGGCGGGACAATGCTCGCTCAAAAAGGGGAAAGTGGTCCCGCCGAAACCCATGCCGCTGAAAACGCGCTGACCATTTTGGGCGGGCATTTGCGACAGGTGATCCCGGTCACCTTGCCAAGTGTGGTTGAAGAACGATATCTTGTTCTGGCAGATAAAGTTGGCACGACCCCATCTCAATATCCGCGCAGAGAGGGTGTCCCCGCCAAAAGGGCATTGTAAAACAATAATGTGCTGTGCATCGCACCTCAGATAAAAGCTGGCGCTAGTTTAGCAAGGTGCGACGCCTTCTCATTTCACCAAATTCATAACTGGAGCAATAATCATGACTCAAACCCTAAAAATCGTCATCCCCATGGCTGGATGGGGGACGCGGATGCGCCCTCATACCTGGTCAAAACCGAAACCCCTCGTCAGCGTGGCGGGGAAAGCCTCCCTCGACCATCTGATGGATATTTTCAAAACGCTGCCTGCCGGTTTCGATGTGGAGTATATTTTCATCGTCGGACCTTATTTGGGCGAGACCCAAATTCCACCTTATATCGCCGAGCATTATCCAGAAATCAAGGCGCATTATGTGGTGCAGACCGAGATGAAGGGGCAGTCTCACGCGATCTACCTGACCAAAGAGCATCTTGGCGGGCCAATGATCATGATCTTTTCCGATACGCTCATCGAGACTGATTTCAGCTTCATTGCCGATGAAAAAATGGATGTGGTTGCCTGGGTGAAAGCTGTGCCTGATCCCCGTCGCTTTGGGGTGGCCGTTACTGATGCGGAAGGCAAAGTCACACATTTGGTGGAGAAACCTGAGACAATCGAGAATAATCTTGCGGTGGTCGGCTGTTATTATTTTAGAGAAAGCGCCGATTTGGTCACTGCAATCGATAAGCAAATCGAACTCAATGTGACGCTTAAAAACGAATTTTTCCTCGCCGATGCGATAAACATCATGCTCGAAAAGGGGGCAAATGCCCGTGCTGAAACTGTTGACCTTTGGCTGGATACTGGCACAATTGACGCCACCCTCGAAACAAATGCGACCATGTTGGAAGGAGCAAGTGTTGGAAGCTTCGAAGGTGAGGGGGTAAAGATTGTTGAGCCTGTCTACATCCACCATTCTGCGCAAGTCAGCTATTCGAAGATCGGACCCAATGTCTCGATTGGGGCAGATTGCATTATCAGCCAGAGCGAGATTTCAGACAGTATCATCGAGCGGGAGACGAATATCCACTCCTCGGTGTTGACTCATTCCTTGATCGGGAAGCAAGCCTACGTCGAGGGGTGTGGCGAGGGCGAAGCCCCTTCCACCTTAAATATCGGCGATAATTCGGTCATCAAGAAGTAGAAAAAGGACATTTTCAAGACAAAAGGAGAATGGAATGGATCGAAAAAAAGGTTGGATCATTTTAGCTCATGCTTTTATCGGTTGGGCACTCTGCGGGGCAACGATGGGAATTGGCATGGCGACTGTCTCAATGGAGATCACATTAATAGTACATGCCATAGGAGCGCCAATATTTTTTACACTGATCTCGTTGAACTATTTCAAAAAATTTAACTATACTCCGCCTCTGCAAACAGCGCTGATTTTTGTTTCCTTTGTAATTCTTGTCGATTTCTTTCTGGTGGCATTGATCATCAATCGAAGCTTGGATATGTTTAGAAGCGTATTGGGAACCTGGATTCCCTTTATATTGATATTCACATCAACCTATCTGACCGGGACCTTCACGGCAAAGAAATCAGACAACGAAATCTTAGCGTAAGCGGATTTTGGCAAAGAGTAAATGGCCGAACCATTCTTGAGCCTCCTGAAAGAAATTGTTGAAAGGCTGAAACCGCTCCAAATTGACGGGGTAATGCTCGAAACCAAACACTTCTTCAGTGGCGCGGCCCTGTATGCCAATGGAAAAATCTTCGCATCGTTAAGCCCGGCAGGCTTCGCGATCAAGCTTCCTCCGGACAGAAGAAAGAAACTTATTGAGGGCTGCAAAGGCAAGGAGTTCAGGTTCTTTCCCAAAGGGCCGATCAAAAAAGAATATCTGGCTCTTTCAGATTTGATAATTTCAGATAATGCAGCGCTTCGGGAGTTGATCGAGTCGAGTGTAAATTACGCGCTTGGGGTGGAAAGCTAACCTTTAAGCCCTTCTAAAAATTATGCTACGCTTCTCCACATCTGCTTTTAATCTCATGCCGCCTAATAGATATAAATGATTTGCGAGTTCCGCCAGCAAATCGTTTGGAAAAATTGAAGGGAGATCGAGAAGGTCAATACAGCATCCGGATCAACGATCAATGGAGAATATGTTTTGATTGGGCAGATGGCGATGTGCTGAATGTAGAAATCGTTGATTATCATTAACAGTATAGGAAAATGAGAAAATGTCTGAAAACAAACTAAACCCTGTTCACCCCGGTGAAGTATTATTGGAAGAATTTCTAAAGCCAATGGAACTGAGTCAAAATCGTTTGGCGATAGAAATTGGTGTACATGCCAGACGTATCAATGAAGTTGTATTGGGAAAACGACGCATCACAGCTGATACAGCATTACGGTTGGCGAGATTTTTTGGTATGTCGCCACAATTTTGGATGGGGCTACAAAGCGATTATGATTTGGATGTTGCACAAGATATATTGGGAGATCGTCTACAAAAAGAAGTTCGAGAATATTCGTTTGCAGGATAGAACGAAGCCCAATCAAACCCAACGCAACTTGTGAGCGTCCCGCAGGTTTATCTTTTCCGCAGACCTGTTTCATTGGAACTTGCGGGACGATACTCAGATAAAAACAACTGAGTTTAGTAAATATCAATAAGGCGCTTGTTCTTTTACTCTATTGCTTTATATTTATCAACTACCTGGGGTATGGTTTGCCAGATTATATCGCCGCTTTCGATATAAGGCTGGACCCTCTCATAGAAAGTTTTTAAGATTTCTTCATCCAATTGCGAACCGAGGCTCCAGATGAAAAATAGGGAGTGGAATTCATCTGGCTCACGAGCTGCAAGGGCATCTTCGATGATCTGCATATCACAATGGGCTGTGCCGCCTTCCATGGTGCAGGGCAAACTTCCTGCGGCATGGAGGAGCAGAAGCCCTTCGTCGGCTGGAGTCGTCCAGTTTCTGCCATCTGCTGCTCGCCAGGGGCGGAGCAGATCAGGTATCTCGCCGGGATAAGCATCGTGACATTTCGCAGGTGATTCGCAGGCGCGTATTTCGGCAGATTGTTCCTCAAGTGGGAGAGATTTCAGACAATATTCCACTGTGCCGGTAGCGGCTTCATAACCGGCATCCAGCGCGGCTGTGACCCAATCCATTGTGGAACAAATCCCCGAAACATGTGTGACGGGGATGCCCATCGATTCCATTTCCAGACGCATTTTTTTCATATCCCGCGTTAATTTAGCTTGTCCACCGGGGGCATTCGGATTGCCACCCAGATCAGCGTGGACACCGATCCCATCGCCGCGCTGATACAGTTGCCACAAGATATTCGAATCAAATTCTGCGCTTGGAGCGATCAGGCTGGCTGTCTCCCAGGTGAAAGGCATCCCATAGCTGTTTGCGAGGTCTGAATAACCAAGGATGATCTGGCTATATTTCTCATAGACCGCCTGATCAAAACCAACCTTATCGTTACCAAGTTTCCAACCTTCCAAATGAACGGAGAAACCTAAATAGAGCGGAGGTAATTCTCCCTGCTCCATTGGATCCTGTGGTTCGGGCAGCTTGCTATCTTCCGCAAGCAAACCACCAAATGAACAGGCTACGGAAAAAAACAACATGAGAGATAAAAATAGAGATGTGTATTTCATATTCTTGCTCCTTTTATTTAAAAACCACCAATTTTTTTTCAGCACAAAATTCCAGATAAAAGATGCTGCTGTTGCCAAACCCATCGCAACTTATGAGCGTCCCGCAGGTTTATTTTTGCGCAGACCTGATGCATGGGAACCTGCGGGACGATACCGCGATGGTGTTATTGAGCGCAGTCATAAAGCACTTCATTCTGGGATGGAGAACGCAGCCCCACGTTTTGTTGATTCTGCGCCCGTTGGGGTTGCTCCTGCTGGGATCCCACCCCCGGTACGCTCACCGGGAGGCAGGATTCCGTCACCCAGGCAGCGATGTCGCGATGTGAGTTGCCGATATTTTCGCTGTATAAGATGTAGCGCAATTCTCCATTTGCGACCATCTCCGCGACACCCGCCGCATCAATGACCTGATCTCTGCCGCTGAAACCGCCAAAGGTCAGTACGGGGCGTCCCGTTTCGAGGATATAGGGGGCCGCACTGCGGGCATTGACCGTAGCTAATAAATAACTCTCGGGATCGGTATTTGCCAGCAGAAATTCCATGATCGCTTCCTCATTGCCCGACATGACCGTGTTATTTGGGGTCATGAAGCTTGTCGGCTGGGTATCATTGAGCGTGGCTGTCGGCAAGGCAACGTTGGGATTTTCCTCCGTAGCCACCATCACAGACCAGGTGAGGGGGGCGGCCAGCATCGCCAGTAAGATGAGGGTCAGGGCGGCAGCGCGCGCCCATGCGGAGTTGTTGATCAGCAGTATTCCTGTCCCGACCAATGCGGTGACGATGGCGAGGGGTAGCAACCAATTTGCAGTGTCATAGCCGCTCAACATGAATCCCTGGAAGCCAAGTGTGATCATGATCAGCAGGGTCAGCGTTCCCAGTGCGAGCCAGCGATTGCGCTTGAAAAGCTGTGCGACCGACCAGAAGGCCATCCCGACCAGGGCAGCCAGGGCTGGCCCCATCATGATCAGGTAGTAGCGGTGGAAAAGCCCGGTAGTGAAAGAGAAGTAAGCTATCACGGGGAGCAGCCAGCCTGCCCAAAGTACGAGGGCAAGATATTTCTTTTTCTTTGTAGTAACCGCTTCAGCGGTTGGACGACTAAAGTCGTCACTACGAAGAAATACTGTGATAGCTGTCAACAAAATACTGATCAAGGCGAGGGGCAAAACCCAGGAAGCTTCGGTAACCAAAGGTTCGCTGAAAAGTCGGAAGAGTCCTGCCTGGCCGGTCTCGCCGCCATTCCGGCCACCATCAGGAGCATTGCCATCATTCCCCTGAGGGGAATTGGCTGCTAACTGACCATCAGATTGGGGCGCGGGGCGATCATTGGGAGCGCAGACCAGATCATTTTGCTGCGTGGTGCGGCAGGTACCTTCCACATCACGATTGGGAAGATTTATCGTACAGGCCTCACCCACGCTAAGACCAAGACAGGCATCCAGGGCTTCCTGGGGAGGCTGCCGATCTGACGGAGGCGAATTTCCCTGCGGGCGTATCTGAGATTGTCCGGAATCAGTCGAAAGCTGACGGGGCTGTCCATCTCCATCCGCTTGTGCGATCCGCTGTCCATCATCCACAGGAGGCTGGGGACGAGTACCATCGTTTCCACCATCGAGGCCTTGATTATCGTTTAATCCCAAGCGGGAGAGACCATTATGACCAACGATCAATTCCATCACAGTGTTGTTATCACTGCTACCGATAAAAGGTCTGTTTTCTTCAGGGACAAGATCAACAACGAGGGCCCAGGACAGTGAAACTGCAACGAGCAGAATGGTTGCCACACCAAGATGCCAGATGCGGGTAAGCCAGCCCTGTTTTGCCCCGAAGAAATAGAGCGCGTAAAGGGCGGGGACGATCATATAAGCCTGAAGCATTTTGATATTAAAGCCCAATCCAACGATGAAGGCACCCAACAATAAATAACGGAACTTGCCACTCTCAACCGATTTCCAGACCGCCCAAACAGCGAGTAGCAACACAAAAACGAGCAGCCCGTCGATGGTGTTATTCCGTTCGGTAGAAATGGTCACAGGGACAACTGCCAGCGTGAGTGCAGCGACGAGACCTGCCGCGGTGTTGACTTGCTCTTTGACAAGATAATAGACGAGACCAATTGAACCGATTCCAGCCAAAGCGTTGGGGAGGGCAAGGGAGAAACCGTTCAGGCCAAGCAAAGCCGCCGAAAAAGACTGCACCCAAAATCCCAGCGGAGGTTTATCAACAGTGACGGAACCGCCCGGTTCAAAGGCGCCGAAAAAGAAATTTGACCAGGAGGAGAGCATCGACTTGACCGTCGCGGCATAATAGGTATTGCCAATGCTATATGCGCCTAACTCATAGAGACGCAAAAATGCACCCAACGAAATGATGAGGGTCAGTGCGATCGCAATCAGCAATTTATTGCGGCGGGAGGTTTTTGGGGAGAGAATGGTTGTTCCTGTGGACATGGGAGACTCCAGACTTTAGACTTTAGACTTTAGACTTTAGACTTTAGATTTCAGACTTCATATCTCGTGAATGACCACAGTATAGAAAAAAGTTGTTCAGAAGTTGTTTAGATTTGATTGTGATCATGTAAATCAAGCATCCTGATAAGGGGCATCGCATTTTTCAAAACCATGCATAGGCTGCCCTAAAACTGAAATCCCCCATCAGACCATAGACTATCTTGCCCCTTCCATGACCCTGTGCTAAACTCAGTCCATGGCTGAAGACACCATGCTCCATGAGGCAATTGATGCAATTCGCCGGGGAAATAAAAAGCTGGCGAAGGATTTACTCACGCGCCTGCTCAAGGCAGATCAGCATAACGCCACTTATTGGGTCTGGATGAGCGCGGCAGTCGAGACAAAAAAAGAACGCCTCTTCGCCCTGCAAACCGCTCTGCGCTCCGACCCGGAAAATGCAGCCGCCAAACGCGGACTGGTTTTGCTCGGTGCAATGCCCCCGGATGAGAGCATAGAGCCTTTTCCCCTCAATCGCCCCCGCCTGTGGGAGGAGGAACTTTCCCGGGAAGAGGAAGAGAAAAAAACAAAGGGATTCAAAGGATTCGTCAGAAATCCATTTGTTCGTTTAGCGGGCGTTCTGGTCGTCGTCGTCGGCATTATTGGGCTTGCCATCTTTGGTCTTACACAACGTAAACCCGCCGCCCGCCCCAATACAATTACACCAGGTCCCTCCCCAACCTACACCCCCACGCCTACAGCCTTAAACGCCAAACCAAAAAACACCCCCGCCTTCATTGGGCCAACACCCCTGTGGGCTTTACTGGATGCGACCTATACGCCGACACCACTTTATGTTGATACACCGCGCGCGCCTGAGGCAAGTGATTATGGTCACGCAGTCGATGCTGCCTATAGGGATGAAGATTGGGAGGCAATGATCTCTGCGCTGGAAGAAGTTGCGGAACTCGAACCCTATAAAGCAGACCCGCAATACTATATCGGTGAGGCCTATCGCTTTATGGGCAATAATGCCAAAGCCTTCAACGCTTATCAGAAAGCCATCGATATCGATCCAGATTTTGGTCCCGGCTATGTCGGGAAAGCCCGTGTGCTTCGCTATATCAATGGGAACGCAAATATCCGCCCGATCCTTGACGATGCAATCGCAAAAGACCCCTTCTTTGCCGAAGCATATTGGGAGAGAGCAGATTATTGGTTAGAGAAAAAAGATTATGAAAAAGCCCACGAAGATCTCGAAGAAGCACGGCAGCTTGCCCCAAATTCGCCAATTGTTTATCACCATCTTGCCAGGGTTTATTTAGCACAGGAAGAATTTGAAGATGCTATTGAAGCAGCAGAAACAGCCCTCGAACTCGACCGCACCCGACTGGAGGCTTTCCTCCTGCTTGGGCAACTTTATGAAGCAAACGATCAACTTGCCAAAGCCGCAGAAATTCTGGAAATCTATGTGCTCTACGAAGAGGAGGATGTCAAAGCGCTCACCATCCTCGGCGGGGCATATTATTCGGCAGGCGATTACGATTTGGCTATTGAAACCCTCGACAATGCCCTAAAAATAAGTCGGTTTTATGGCAAAGCCCGCCTCTATCGAGGCCTGACTTATCTTGCCCTCAAAGATGGAAAAAATGCGGTTTATGATCTCAATGAGGCACGCATTGCCTTACCCGATTCCTTTGAAGCCAGCATTTCCCTGGCGCAGGCGCATATCCTCGAAGAACATTACGGCGATTGCTTTATTCAGGTGGAACGCTCCCGCCCCTTGGCGGAGAACGAGTTCGAAGAAGTATCCATTCACTATTGGCGTGCAATTTGCCATGAAGGACGAGATGATATTCCTGCCGCCCTCAAAGACTGGGAAGCCATTCTTGATCTTCCTTTCAGTGCTGAAGCCAGCCTGATGCGCTCAGAAGCACGCGAACATCTCAAGGCACTATATACCCCGACCCCAACCAGTACAACAGGACCAACACCAACGAAGACGCCCAGCCCCACTCAAACCCCAACACCATAATCTGACAGCTAAAATCTGCTTTATAATCCATCCATGCGTTCAGCCCAGATTTTATATAATCCTACGTCGGGACTATTTCCCGTAGCACCAGCAATCCCCTCTGCTGAGCGTGCCTTGCGTGCCGCAGGGTGGGCGGTCGATTCCGTCGAAACGCGCTCAGGGGAACATGCCACTGAATTAGCAGCAGATGCCGCAGCGAGGGGCATCCACGCTGTTTTCGCTGTAGGTGGGGATGGCACCATTGGGCAAGTTGCCAGCGGATTACTCGGCTCAAAAACTGCCTTGGGCATCCTTCCTGCAGGCACCGCAAATGTCTGGGGCAAAGAGTTAGGGATGCAACCCTTCTCGTGGATTGCACGCAATGCCCTTGAAGAAAATGCCACCCTTCTCGCAGACGCCCCCATTTACGCGGTAGATGTGGGGATCTGCAACCAACAGCCCTTTTTAATGTGGGCAGGCCTCGGGCTGGATGCGATCACCGTCCAAAAAATTGAGCCGCGCCTGCGTTTTGAAAAATTCTTCACAGTGCCCGAATATGCTGCCTCCATCATCCTGACTGCCACTCATTGGCGCGGTATTTCTCTGCGTTTCTGGGCAGATGACGAGAAGATCGAAGGAAATTATGTTCTCGCCGTGATCAACAATATCCGTCATTATATGGGCGGGTTGACCAATCTTTCACCTGACGCGATGCTTGATGACGGGCTATTTGATCTGTGGCTTTTTTCAGGAAAAAACCTGGGAGATGCCCTGCGTCCTGTTTTCGAGATGTGGAGTGGGAAGCACATTAATTCCGCCACCACGCGTCGGATTTCCTTTAAAAAATTGCGCATCGAAGCCGATACGGCTTTCGCCGTGCAAACGGATGGCGAGCCTCGCTTTGATACCAAAGTTGCCGAGATCAGCGTCCAAACACGCTCATTAAGGGTATTGATGCCCCCTAATTCTCTGGATGCGCTTTCACAAGAGCCTGTAAAAGGTTACCTCTGATGAAATTAAATTTGATCAATCGCTGGGTTGTATTGGGCGCGCTGGGAATTGCCGCCGCCCTCTTATTCGTCAGTCTTCTGATCGGATTTGGCTTTGCGGCGACCCCGGCAGTGGGAGAGGGTTTGCAGCTTGCCGATCTGACAGTGATCCCCGGCCCCACGTCAACGCCCCGCATCGTTGCGACGTCCACACATGATCCCGCTTTGGGAACAGCCACCCCGCTCCCCGGTGTGATCGCATTACACGGCTATGTCCAGATCAGCGGCACCGATGGCGAAGGCCTCCGCCTGCGAAAAGATCCCGGGCTTAACGGAGAGCCGCTCTTTCTCGGTTTCGACTCAGAAGTTTTCCAGATCGTTGACGGACCCCAGGAAGTGGATGGCTATACCTGGTGGTCTCTGGTTGCCCCCTATGATAATACCCGATCTGGCTGGGCAGCTTCGGCGTTTTTGGAATCCATTCCTTCGCCGTAAATTAGAGGGGCGTGTCTCAGACTCGCCCATACAATAAAGGAAAAATATGACCCCAAAACCAACTGCAATTGATGCAAGCCGAAAGAAAAAAGAACTCACCCTAAACTGGGATGATGGTCATACCAGTGTTTACTCTTTCTCCTTGCTGCGTGCAGCCTGCCCCTGCGCAGAATGCCGTGGCGGGCACGATAATATGGGCAAAGAGCCTGAACCTGAACTATTCGACACCCCGATCACAGATACAAAAGAAACCCAACTGAAGGATGTCGTTGCGACCGGTTCCTACGGCATTTCCATCCTCTGGGAGGATGGGCACGATTATGGCATCTATAACTGGCATTTTTTGCGGGCCTTATGCCCATGCGATGAATGCCGAGGTTGAGAAAAGCAAAACTTCCGAAGTTTTCAGTACTTCGAGAGTTTTTATTACTGATCTTACACAAGTTCCTCCCCCGCTCACGGGGGAGGAACTTTTATTTTGCAAAAGATTTTTTATGGACAAAAGACGCTGTCTTATCGCTTAAAGCCCTGACCGCGTTATGAAAACGTCCCAGACAAGGTTTCAAAACGGTGCCCCCTGCGTTGGTCATCCTTATAAAAGGCCAGATAGCTGGTGATCTGATAAGGAACAAACTTTTGTTCATGCGGTTTATGGATCGCCAGATCGAAATAGGTATGCCAGGTCCCGGAGTTGAAGTAGATCTGATCGTCATCTACAGTGCGTTTTTCTTCTGTATCCAAAGGAACTATCTCGTGATAATGCGTATGCCCATAGACAATATAGTTAACCCTCTTATCAAGAAACGCCGGTTCTTCGAGGGCCTTCTTTGCATAAGAAATCTTGCCTCCCCAGATTTCTTCCTGAATCCATAAGGCCCAATCGTTCAGCGTTTTAAAATGGGGTTCGTTTGGAAATTTGTAGGGCGATCTGGAGTTTATCTACCGTATCAAATTTGAATTTCCTGTCGGCATCGCGGACTACTTTCAGCCGAAGGAACTCATCACCCAGTTGCTCCCACAGATCCTTGATCGCCTTTTGCATACGATCCGGTAAATGGTTATGCCTGACCTGGCTGCTCACCCAAAGTCCGGTGGCCAAGGCCGGGCGCACTCGGCTCAGTTCCCTCAAATTCTCGATCATCTCGGGTGGAATATCATCGAGGTGTTTCTCAACCTCGAGGGGAAAACGGTTCAGCATTTCAACGGTGAAAACATCTCCCAATGCCGAGTTGATCCTTCCTTCCTCAGCATCATAATTAAAGCTATCGTAGCAATCTCCATGCCGGGCATAGACTTTATACTCCGCCAGTTTTTCCGCCAGATCAGGATCATCTTCAAGACGAAAAGGGAAGGGGGAAGAATTCTGAGATAAACTCAACGCGTCCACGACCTCAGCCCGTATCTCGTCAAAGGCCGTGCCGGGAATGCCATAATACCAATCATGGTTTCCGATCATATAATGCAAGTGAACATCAACGGAGACCCAATCTATGCTTTCCTCCCAGCCGCGTTGCCTTTGAAGAGCCTGGGGAATGATTACATCCAGTTGACGCAAAACTTTTACGGACTTCGCATTTTCTTTCAGGATCGCTCGCGTAATTTCTTTTAGTTTTTCTGCATAAGCGGGCTTATTTCGATCAGTCCAGGGGCGGGTGTATTCAGGCGTATCAACTTCAGTGTCCAGCCAAAGGGTGGAGTGAAGCGGATCGAGAATATCGCCAAGCAGCAAAATATGGATCTGCTCAATGGGGCGATAGACGCCATCCTCCCGCCACGAGGCTCGCATCGCCATTTTGTCAAGCCTTTCTTCAAAAACATTAAAGGCATCGGATGAAATTGATTTCCCGCATGTGCCGTCACCCAAATGAAGATCACTGATAATGATGAGCATCTTTTTCTCCTGAATTCTCCGCCCATTATAGCTTGATTAAGAAAGCTTTTTGGAAAAATGAACTAGCCGCACTGTTTCTCTATACCCCAGCGCGAGATGCGCCTGGATGCTGGTCTCGTTATCCAGCCAGGTATCGGATGCGATCTCAGCCCAACCCTGCTCCCGTACCCAGTCTTCTGCGGCCATCACGAGCATTTTCCCCACACCCTGCCCACGGATACGTTTATCCACATACCAGCCTTCGATATAGCCAACCGGACTGCTCTTGCATCCCTCGGCATAGTTGCGCTGACCAACCTCTATAAAGCCATAAAGAATATTCCTGGTATCTTCAGCAACAAAGGTCGCGTTTGACGATTCAGAGAGCCACGCGTCCATCTCAGCGCGCATCCTGGTTTCAGAATGATCCGGCCACAATGAGAGACGCATCTGCAGCCACATATCTGTATCCTCTTTTCGAAGTGGACGAATTATGATTTTCTCTTGATCAGCCATGAGTTATTTTCGTTCAGCATTCCCATATCTATTTTTTGAATATGGCCTTTAATTGTGAGACGGCCATAGCAATCGTGAAAAAGGCCATCAATAGACCGCCGCCGCCAAACATGATCCGCCCCATGCTCACGTTACCCGAGCCACTGGTGGTGATCGGGCCAATTGTCGTACTGGAGGTGAATTCACGCACACCAGGGCCAAAACCCACCCACAGAAAAACGGAGGAGAAGAGCACCATTAACGTCATCCCAAAAAGAAACTGGAGCCAAAGATAAAGCCTGGTTTGCATGCCCTCAAGGCCGAAACCGCCCTGGAGAGCTGCCATAATACCTGCGATCATAAACACGCCGCCTACAGCCGCCAAAACCCAGCGCGGAGCGTGGATGGAGCTTGGATCTGCATGGATAATATCGGCAGCGACGAGAACAACCAAGCTGCCCACCAGAAAGAATATCCCACCAAAGGCCATGCTTCCGAGGAGCCCTTGCGGGCCATTGGACGAATTATTGCTCATATTTTGATCCTCCTTTGTATGGGTATTTTACATGGAAAAAGACTAGCCACCTGACA
>JACKQG010000335.1_pt1 | contig 69575 bp, 56 predicted proteins | sample 8237621 | NCBI WGS metagenome assembly JACKQG01 (sample SAMN15677084, study PRJNA649215) | marine metagenome | biome: marine; feature: Black Sea; material: saline water; isolation source: suspended particulate matter (SPM) from the Black Sea western gyre | collected 2013-06-09/2013-06-10 | depth... | reverse complement strand
AGTGTATTTTTTGCCCCCATCGCACCCGGAGTGTTCAGGTCGCTTGTGTTTGGCCCGCCCAAGGCCTGGAAGGGCGCGGAGGCGGTCCATGTGATGGCCAACCCCGGCAGGGCGATCCACTGGGCCGGCCAGGAGATCGCCGCCGTCGCTGCCACGCCCGAGGAAATCGCCACCGGGGCGCTATCCCGGATCAAGGCCGTCTACGAGCCAGCCTCGCCTCAGATGGACGACTCGGATCCAAGCAAGGTCGAAGGGCGACCGCGGGAGCGGACCGAGGGCGACCCGCAGCAGGCGTTTCGCGATGCCGACGTGGTCGTCGAGGGTCGCTACGCGGCGTCGGTCATCACGCACTGCTGCCTGGAGGCCCACGGTCAGGTGTCCGAGTTCCGTGACGGCGAGTTGTATGTCTGGCCATCCACGCAGGCTGTCTCGCGTATGACAGGCCAACTGGCGGAAATGTCGGGCTTGGCGGAGAGCAAGGTCCACGTCGACTGCCAGCATATGGGCGGGGGATTCGGGTCCAAGTTTGCTCCCGATGCATGGGGCAACGCATGCATTGAGTTGGCCAAGAAGACCGGCCGCCCGGTCAAGCTCATGTTGGAGCGTGACCAAGAACTGATGGTGGCCGGACATCGACCGTCGGCGTTCGCGGATGTGAAGATCGGGACCCGCAAGGACGGAGCGGTCATCGCGTGGGAATCGAAATGCTGGGGTTCCACTGGAATGGGACGATTCAGGCCGCCGCCTTTGCCCTACGTCTTCGAGATTCCTAACCGCGATACGACGTCGCAAGGCATTTCGGTCAACCGGGGCGGAGCGAGGGCATGGCGCGCCCCCGGCCATCCGCAAGCGTGTCTCATAACCATGGCGGCAATGGAAGACACGGCCGCTAAGCTCGGCATCGACGCGTTGGAGTTCTTCCTCAAAAACCTTGATGCCGTGGCCGAGGAGTTTCGCGACATTTACCGAGAAGAACTCCTGATCGCTGCGGATCTGGTCGGTTACCGAGAGAAGGCACACCCGCGCGGCGACAAGACACCGGGGCCCATCAAGCGTGGGCTCGGGCTGTCGATCCATACCTGGGGCGGAGCCGGACACGCCAGTGCCTGCGATGTGACGATCAATCCAGACGGATCGGTGATCGTGAACATCGCTTCGCAAGACCTCGGTGTCGGCACACGAACCGCGATCGGCATCGTCGTGGCCGAGACATTGGGCCTGCCGCTCGACGGGGTCCAGGTTAACATCGGCCGGAACGCGTATCCACCCAGCGGCGCATCGGGTGGGAGCACAACGATCGGCGGCGTTTCGTCGTCGTCCCGTCGGGCTGCTACGGCCGCGTTGAACGAGCTTCTGGCGAAGGTCGCGGGCCAGCTCGGCGTCGACGCGGCAACGCTCGAACTGGCCGATGGCACGATCCGGGAAAAAGGAAATCCGTCCAAGGCCATCCCTTGGAAACGCGCCTGCTCGCTTCTGGGGCAGACGCCCATCACCCACCAAGGCAAACACGAAGGCGGGAACACGGAACTGACATCGAGCCAAGTTGGTGGGGCGCAAATTGCTGATGTTTCCGTCGACGTGGAGACAGGGATCGTCACCATCAATGAAATCGTGGCCGTGCAAGACTGTGGTCTGGTGGTCGCTCCGAAAACGGCCGAGAGCCAGGTCTACGGCGCGGTGATCATGGGCGTGACCTATGCCCTGTACGAGGAAGCGCTCTACGACCCGCTCACCGGCCGAATGCTCAACTCGGACATGGAGTTCTATAAGCTGGCCGGTCTTGCCGACGTCGGCAAGATCAAGGTGCACCTGATGACCAGCAAGCGGCACGACGACCGGGGAGTCATCGGAATCGGTGAACCGCCGGTCATTTCTCCCGGGGCGGCCATCTCCAACGCGGTGGCTAACGCAATCGGCGTGCGAGTGGGCACGATGCCTTTGACGCCCGAAAGGGTTCTCGCAGCTCTTCGAGAAGGAGGGCTCCGCGCATGAAATCTTTTGAATATGCCAGTCCGGCCAAGCTAGAGGACGCAACGCGTCTGCTTTCCGACGGGTGGGATGAGACAGGCATTCTCGCAGGCGGAACCGATCTGGTCACGTCGCTGAAGCAAGGCATCATCGCGCCGAAACGGGTGGTCAGCCTGAAGGCCGTCTCGGGACTCAAAGGAATCGAGCTTGCGGAAGGACAGGCTCACATCGGGGCCATGACCTCGTTGGCCGAGATCAGTGAGCATACGGCGATGCGGGAGAGCTACCCATCGCTGGTGCATGCGATCGACAGTATCGGCAGTCCGCAGATCATCGCCATGGGGACCCTCGGCGGCAATTTGTGCCAGCGCCCCCGGTGCTGGTATTTCCGACAAGGGTTCGGCCTTCTCGGCCAACTTGATGGGAAATCCCTGATCCCGGATGGCGACAACCGCTATCACGCCATCTTCGGCAACCAAGGGCCCGCATACTTTGTCAGCCCATCGAGCCTCGCGCCGGCCTTGGTTGCCCTGGGGGCCTCGGTTGACATCGCTGGCCCGAACGATCGGACACGCCAGGTCAAGATGGCCGAGTTCTATCGGATACCTCAGCAGGCGCACGAACGCGAGTACGCCCTGGAACCGAATGAGATTGTCACTCGGATCTCGATTCCCGTATCCGGCTTGGCCAATGCCACGTACAAGGTCCGGCAGCGATCGGGGCTAGACTGGCCACTTCTGACGGCGTCTGTTGCGTTTGAAAGCGCGGCGGCCGCTCGCCGGGCGGTGGTAGTCCTTGGTCATGTCGCGCCAAAGCCCTGGCTGGCTGCCAAGGCGTCGGCGGTCCTGGAGGGCAAGCCGGTCGACGAAGACCTGGCTGCCAAAGCTGGCGAAGCTGCCGCTGAGGGCGCAACACCTCTCAGTATGAACGAATACAAGATACAACTCGTCAAGACGGCCGTGAAACGTGCCATTCTCGTCGCGGCTGGCCTAATGGAGGGTTAACGTCCATGTCCACCGATTCGTGGGAACAACTAAACAACCGGCCCTGTCGGCATCTGCGGTCCAAGGAGATGTTTTACGACACGGGAACACCGCCGGAGGAGGAATCCACCAGCGGCATCTTCTGGTGCACACACACGACTCGCTGCCTGGGACCGGACAACAAGCCGGTCAGTGATGAAGACTGCGGTCCGGAACGCTCGTGCTATGAGGAATAACCGCCGAGGTTCAGGTTATTCGGGAGCGTCCTTACACGGTTAATCCGACAGTCTGTCTGTTGATTCTCGTCTCGTGATGGGCAATGCTCGTCGTTCTAGAGCCGGATCTCGGGGCGATATAACCTGTCTGAATCAGCGCAATTACCGACGTTCAGGAGATTTACGAATGAACAGAATCGCCCTACTTACCGCGATCTGCTCTTGCGGGCTGGTTACCGCATCTGCTTTGGCTTCCGCCCCATCCACCATCACTGGAGACTACGTGGAGATTCGCTCATGCGACGTCTACACCGGTCCTTGCTTCGCCAATGGAGAAATGGGTTTGACTGGCGAGGAGGCGGTGCTGACTTGGTCCGTTCGCCAGGGCACATGGGAGGGGATCCGACTTGACGGTCTCAATGTCCTTGCGGTGGTCAAATCAAAAGGCACCCTGGGTGACGTCGGTCGCGTGCCACGCCCCAGCAAGTCGGTGTTGATCATCGACTCGAACGCCGACGCAGAGCAGCAGGAGGCATTGGTTCAATTCGCCCGCCAAATGGCTGGCGGGCTTCTGGACGATATGGTTCGGGTTGACGTCTCGCCCATCCAGGTGATGACAAATCCGAGTTCGTGCTCCAAGAATGGATGCTCCTTGGTCACGGCCGGAGACCTGGTCGAGATCCAGACACGGTGCCTTGGCGGCGACGACCACGTCTGTGGGAACGAGGACTGCTATTACCCCCCTCTGACGAAGATTGACAACGCCCGGCCCGCCTTCACCGAAGTCGGCCTCTTCCAAGGCAAAGGGCTGGGGATCACCTTCAACGACACCGATCGTCGAAGCGCCTACTTGGGGACTTTCGCCCGCTAAGGCGAGCGGCGCTTGAAATCTTACCTCTTGGTAGATCTTCATCTGCCGCTCGACTAAGCAGCCGGTGCAAGTTCGCTGAGGCTCTTGATGTGCTCCCATTTCTCCTCGGGCATTGCCATGGCGAGCTTCAGCGCTCCGGCGGCTCCAGCAAACGCGGAATCATAGACCTTGCGGACCGAAACACCGCCGTAGGCCGCGAGTTCCTTTTCCAATGTCTGATCCAGCCCTCTCAGTTGGCTGCCGCCGCCGGCAAGTAGAATGTTGCGACGCAGGACAGAACGGTACTCGGGATCGACTTTGCGCAGTACCTCGCGAATCCCCTCCACAATTGGCGCGATGATCGTGCGACAAGCCTCGCGAAGCGGTTCTGTCAGATCGTACTCGCGCGGCTGGTCGTCGGTCGGCAGCTCGGCCAACACCGGCTTATTCGGGTCGTGGACGAATCCATGTTTCTCCTTGAGGTCACGAACCATTTCTCGCGGGACCGAAACGTCCGGCTGCATTTCTTCGAGCAGTTCGTGCAGACGCTCGTCGATCGCGTCACCGGCTATTCCAATCGTCACTTGCTCGTCTTCGCTCGGATACTTGCCGAAAACCGGACAGATGTCGATGGTCCCGGCGCCAATGTCGACGACCAACGTCTCGTCGATATCGCCCATGCTGTAGGCGACGGCAAACGGCTCCGGCACAATGGCCACCGCATCGAAAGCCGATCGGGCCGCCTGTACGATCGATTGCTTGTTGCTCGTGCTGGCACGGGAGGGCGATCCAATGACCCCATAGACGGGCGACCCAGGTTGCGGATCCATCATCGAAACTGCGTGGGCGACGATCAGTTGGGCTGCTTCGTTGCGACGTGCGACGTCGCTTGCGCGAGCACGCTTCTCGTCGACTTCGTTGTACTTGAGCAAGCCGTGCTCGAAGGGCCGCACGATGTCAAGGATTAACCGGCGGCGACGAATCTCCCGACCGAACACGACTTCCCTGCCTACCTTGGCCATCGCCACGTGGTCCTTCGGCCAACCGACTGCCGTGGGCAGCATTTCTCGTCGCCCGTTGGAGCAGGTAATCGATGTCTTGAACGCTCCCAGATCCATCCCGATATAGGTAACTTCCGTGTTCATGGATATCTCCGATTCCTTCAAAAAGGGTCTCAAGCCCTGGTTAGCTTTTCTGTGCCATTTGACCGTACAGTTCAACGTTCTGGTTGTAGAACTCCTCGACAATCCAATTGTTGTTGTCTCGTATTTCAGCGGGCTGAACAGTCGGCGCTGGAGTCTCGCACTCTACCCTGCTCGGCGACACGGTCCGGCGATCAACCATTAAGCGGAACGGCGCGAAACACAGAATCGTGCATAACGCGGCGCAGAACACCGCCCCCGCTGCAAAGCCGACTACTCCGACCACAAGCGATTCCTCGGTTGATCTGGCCGCTGCCGAGTCATGGAACGAGTCGGCCCCATCGGTGGCAAGTCTGTCCGGCGCAGCTAAAGCAACTTGTCGCCCCACGATATCGGCCGGCGATGTCGAGACTCTCATGGCCGAAGCTCCGGCTTCGGGTGTCAAATCGCGTGGACTAGCACGGGACTCTGACTCGCCCTGGTACTCTGCTATCGGAATCTGTCCGTCGACATCGGTCTCGTCATGGTCTCTCGCACTCTGATTGTCAGGCGCGAATGCCGCCTCCGTGGCGGGAAGGGCACCAGCTTCCCGTGTTTCACCAAAGGTCGTTGACTCGACGCTGCCTTCGGCGACGGTTGGCACGATGTGCGAATCGGATGGCTCCGAAACGTCCGGCTGCAGTTCGACAAACTCTACGGTACCGATCCGGCCGTCCGTTAGCCATTGGGCCCAATGAACGAGCCATTTGGCTGTTTCCTCGTCACCCTCATCGAAACGTTGTTGGGCGACCGTCAATAGGGACCGCGCGAACTGGTCTTCGTCGTCCTGGTGAACGAGTTCACGATCTTTCGGCACATGGCGCCACAACGCCACATCTGCGCCGCTAATCCAAATCTCGGTCTTCATCTCCTGTGGACGTGGGCCCTGACCGAACACAATGGCCGGCGCGCCAAACCGCGTCGCGACGACCAGGAAGAGCACGCAAGCAAGCAACGTCTGCGCAGCGCAGTACAGCCGTGAGGTTCTTCTCGTTATCGAGCCTGATCGAAGTCGAATCATATTGGCCTGTGATTTTTCTTCGGCGGGCGCCGGCCATCGGCCGGACGAATCGATTCGGCAGTTTTGGGCAGGAATGCAGTCCGCAAAGCAAGCAAAATGGATACAGCCGTTCGGAACGGGATAATCCACCTGGTAAGCTATATCGACTTTGCGAATTGTGGGGCTTTAGGTCCAACGGGAAGAGATCACGAAGCTGTCCACAAGTGGTGGTCGGGAATCCCGGCTGACGGCTGAACAGATTCTCTCACTCGCCCAGATAGACATGCTAGCAAGCTGTCATGGCCGGGCACGCCGCACGCGGTGGTTCAATGTGTCGCCGATGTAGATGGTACCATCGTCCCCAACGCAGATTCCGTGCGGGCGATCCAACTGCGCCTTCGTGGCCGGGCCGCCGTCGCCCGCTCCGCCTCTTTGGTCCGGTCCGCTGCCGGCAACGGTGGAAATGAGGCTGGACTTCGTATCGATCTTGCGAATGGCTTGATTCTCCGTGTCGACCACGTACACGTGGCCTTCGGGACCGACAGCGATTCCCTTTGGTCCGTTAAACGTCGCCATCTTGGCTGCTGCGCCGTCGCCCGAAAACCCCTCTTGGCCGGTCCCTGCAACATGGCTCCACTTGCCGCCGGCCAAATCCAGCGTCCACATGCTATGTCCCTCGCGCAACGCGACCCACATCGTGGTTCCATCGATAAACAAGGCACGAGGTCCCAGCACCGGATTGCCGCGGGCGGTTTGTCCCTCGCGAGGCAGTTGCCGTTGTCCGTCGCCCGCGATCGACTCGACGATGCCCGTTTCCAAGTCGATCCGACGAATCCGATGGTTGCCGATATCGGCCACATACAAGCCACCGCGGCCGTCCAACGCAATACTGTGCGGGTTCTTGAACATCGCCTTGGTTGCCGGCCCGCCGTCACCGCCGTACCCCGGTTTGCCGATTCCGGCAATGGTCGAAATGATCCGAGTTTTGGCGTCGACCTTGCGTATGATGTGGTTCCTCATTTCGACAAAGTACATGTTCCCGTCCTTGTCGAAACGCACTTCGTAAGGCTCGTTCAATTCCGCTTTCATCGCCGGCCCGCCATCTCCCGAATACCCTTGGCGTCCGCAGCCAGCTACCGCCGTCAGTTGCCCGGTCGTCAAATCCACTCGCAGCACGCGGTGATTGCCCACCTCGGTAACGTACAGCGCGCCGTCCGGTCCGATTTCGGCGCCAAAGGGAGCGCCGATATTGACCTGCGTCGCCACACCGGCGCCACCGTTGTTGTCCGGTTGTCCCGTTCCGGCAACCGTGTCAATGGTCCCGGCAATTGCGCTGAGGCTGGTAATCCAAACAGACAGAATGGCTCCGAACGCCGTCAACAGAAAAGTGCGATGCAGTGACATATTAGTCCTTCCCATGATTCTAATTACGCTGACACATGGCTAGGCCACCCACGGCGGTATAGCCCCAACTCGCAGGCACTATTCTAACAAACTGAACACGCCTGTCGGCGTAGCCCGGCCGTGAAATCTTGTTACGTCTCTTGTACGCGTCTATACTGCTGCTTGATGAGAGGACTGCGGAACGACTGAAATGCGCGCCGACGGACCTGCCGAGGGAAACCCGCCAACATACTGCTCATGGAGAAAGACAACGTCATGAAGAACACCGTTACACGTCGTCAGTTTGTGAAGACCGCCGCCGCGGTGGTTGCGGTTCCGACGATCATTCGCGCGTCCGCGCTGGGAAGCGAGGAGCGACCTGCGCCTAGCGAACGGATTACCGTGGCCATGATCGGGTGCGGCAAGATGGCCAACGACTTCCATATCTCGACGTTGACAAGAACGCCCGATGCCCAGATGGTTGGTGTTTGCGAAGTCGACAAGACTCGCCGCGAACATGCCAAGAAACGTGTGGACACGAAATACGGAGTCGAGGCAAGCCAGGGTTGTTTCGAGACGGACGATTTCCGGGAAGTGCTGGCTCGGGACGATGTCGATGCCGTTTGCATCGCCGCGCCCGACCATTGGCATGCCATCCCGATCATCGAGGCATGCAAAGCCGGTAAAGACGTGTATTGCGAAAAACCATTGACGCTGACGATCCAGGAAGCGAAACGCTGCATCGACGCCGTGAATAAACACGGGCGCGTGTTTCAGACGGGCAGCCAGCAGCGGTCCAGCGTCTTCGGCAAGTTCCGCTTGGCGTGCGAACTGATCCGCAGTGGACGGATTGGCGAGGTCAAACAGATCACCGTAGGCGTGGGAGGTCCCAGCCACTGGTGTAAACTGCCGGAGGAGGAGATGGAACCGGGCCTGAACTGGGACATGTGGCTGGGCCAGGCGCCGACGCGGCCTTACAATTCGGTCCTCAGCCCCCGCGGTGTCCACAACCATTTCCCCTCGTGGCGCGCGTACCGCGAATACTCCGGCGGCGGCCACACGGATATGGGCGCTCATCATTACGACATTGCTCAATGGGCGTTGGGCATGGACGATGCCGGGCCGGTCGAGATCATCCCGCCCGAGAATCCAAAGTTGGGCCGAGGCGTCAAGTACATCTATGCCAACGGCGTCGAAATGACCCACGGCGGACCGCAAGGTTGCGTGTTCACTGGGACCAAAGGCACGTTGCACATCGGCCGCGGCGTCTTGACCAGCGATCCGGAGGACATCGTCAAGGAGCCCTTGGGTGAAGACGAAGTCCACTTGTTCAAGTCGCCGGGCCATCATCGCAATTGGCTGGACTGCATCAAGTCGCGGGAGAAATGCGTGGCCCCCGTGGAGGCCGGCGCGCGCACGGTGACCATCGTTCACTTAGGAAACACCGCGTACTGGAACGAACGCAGCCTCAAGTGGGACCCCGAGAACTGGCGATTCGTGGACGACGACGAAGCCAACGCCAAGTTCCTGGATCGCGAGCGTCGCGACCCGTGGCAACTGCCGGAAGTGTGAACGGACCACCGTTTCGAAAGAGAAGTTCTCCGCGGGTTTCTCAGAGAGGCCCAACGGGTTCTTACCAGAAAGCCCAGGCTGTCTGTGCGATTAACCAGACCATCTTCTGCTTGCTGCCGTCTTATTGATAGGATTGGACCGCCGATGTAGTCCTCTGTGTTGTCGCGTTCTTCTTGGCTGGTGAGTAGCCGCTCATGTACCGTTGCGTTTCGTGTATGATCTGTGAGTGTCACGCGTCGCCCGAACCGAAGTCGGCCAGCGCATTTTATCCAGTCTGCTCGACGACCGATCTCTCAAACCGCAAGCGAGGTACAGCGATGATTTCAAGAAAAGGGCTTTCGATCACTACACTGACAACGTTATTGACATTGGCCTGTTCGGCCTCGATCGTGCGGCCTGTCCGCGGTGCGAATGATGACTCCAATGCGGCTAAACAGAGCAGCGCGAAGGTGAAAGCCGCGGAGGCAGAGATCTGGGCGTTGGAAACAGTCTACTGGGAAGTCAATCGCGATGCGGACCACAAACGAATCATCTCCACGTGGCATGACAAGTTCCTGGGCTGGCCGGATGCCGAGCCCAAACCCATCGACAAAGAACAAGGAGCTCGCTACGTTCGCAATAACTACGCCGAGCCCGCTTCGTATTCTTTCGAGATCGTGCCGACAGGTATCCGGATCTTGGGAAACGTGGCGGTCAATCACTACCGAGTGATTTTGACCTCGAAAGACGACAACGCAAAGGAAACGAAGCGATCCATGAGGATTACGCATACCTGGATTCGGAATGGGGGCGGATGGAAAATCTTGGGAGGCATGAGCGATAGCGAATAATCGTTGCGCAACCTCAGTACTGCTGACACGACCGTTGTCGTTCGAGGCGTTTTTCAAGGCAATGTCGGGGCCTTCGTCAACAGGAGATATCACCTTGAATAATGTCCATTCCCGTCGCCGATTCCTTGCCGGTGCTGCAACGTTTGGATTCGGCGCAATGATCCTGCCGCGTGTCGGGGCCACGACGTATCAAGCTAACGAACGGGCCAACATTGCGCTGGTCGGTTGCGGCGGGCGTGGCCGATGGTTTGCCCAACTGATTCCTCGCATTAACGAGAACTTCGTAGCACTGTGCGATGTCGACGAACGAGAAGCGGCCAATACGTACAAGCAACTGCCTGACGTGCCGAAGTATCGCGATTTTCGTGAGATGCTGTCCGAAAGGGACAAGCAGATCGACGCGGTGATCGTCGCCACTCCGGACAACACCCACGCCGTGGTGGCCATGGCAGCCATCCGGGCTGGAAAGCACGTCTATGTGGAAAAGCCTTTGACCCACGACGTATACGAATCGCGTGCGTTGCGCGAGGCCGCGACCAAACACGGCGTGGCCACACAGATGGGCAACCAGGGTACCGCCAGCAGCGATCTTCGCCGCGGCGTCGACCTGATTCGGGCCGGCGTGCTGGGCGAGATTCGCGAAGTCCACGTTTACAATTCCGGCTGCGGCTCGGGCCCGCGCCCGTTGCCCGAGGGCTCCGAGCCCGTGCCGCCGGAGCTTGAATGGGACCTGTGGCTCGGCCCTGCGGCGTGGCGGCCGTACAACGTCGCGTGGATGCGGTGGCATACCTGGCGAGACTTTGGAACCAGCACGCTGGGCGGCTGGGCCACGCATTCGGCCAACTTGGCGTTCATGGCCTTGAAGGTCGATTCGCTGTGGCACGACGCTCAAGCCGATGGCCGGCCGCCACGGATTCGCGTGCGAGCGGAAGCCTCCGGCTATCACAAGCACACTCACCCTCGTTCGGCCCGCATCACCTACGAAATTCCCGCGCGTGGCGAATTGCCTCCGTTGCCGTTCGTCTGTCACATGGGCGGGACCAGTTACCAGGAACTGATGCAGCGGATCCGCAAAGCGGGCCTTGACGAGAATGCCGGCGCTCCAAACGCGCGAAGGTTCACGCCGCACGCCGGGTGCCTGATCGTGGGCACCGAAGGGATGTTGTACGCCATCGCCCACAACACACGGATCACGTTGCTGCCCGAGGCGAAGTTCAAGGATCTCAAGGAGCCTGAACGGCACCTGCCGAAATCGCGAGGACACGAACGCGAGTGGCTGGACGCCGCCCGAGGTGGCCCGGCGGCGATGTCGAACTTCGACTACAGCAGCCCACTGAACGAGTTCCTCATGCTGGGCAACGTGGCCACGCTGTACGACCGCCAGATCGAGTATGACCCGATCGCGTGCCAATGCGTGGGGGATGACGAGGCCACGGCGGCCCTGCGGCGCGAGTACCGCGAGGCGTGGACGCTGTAGGAACAGAAGCGATCCGGCGTCAAACTGTTTCCAGATCCCGTCCGGCAGCCTCGTGTCCCGAGTGGGCAGGGGAATGGGGGCAAAGGAATGCTTTACCATACTATTCCCCTGCCCCCATTCCTTTGCCCTTTCGTATTCTTCCGCAACATCGACACGGCATCGGATGGCTTTGGCCTGACGGTCAGCCTGCTGCTGGCCTCGATGTTCTTCAATTCGACCGGTTCGCGGTGGGGGAACGTTACGCGTAGATCAATTCGCCGTCGCGTGCCAAGGCCGTCGCCAAGGAACAACCCGGCTTCCGGGCCGGAGGTCAAGAGAAGATCCACGTCGCCGTCGCCGTCGAAGTCCCAGGCCAGCGGATAGTTGTCGGTTGACGGCACGTTTCCGTCGACCCCCAGTTGTTCGGTGGCATCCGCGAATGCGATCCGGCCGGTTTCTTTCCAGAGGTTCTTGATGATCAGCCCGTTGGTGGCTCCGTGAATGCACACGATCAGGTCGAGGTCGTCGTCCGAATCGTAGTCGAACGCGCCAAGTCCCCAGAGCCACCATTGGTGCCCCTTCAGCGGAACGCCGGTCCGCTGTTCGAGCAACTCGCGGCGAGTTCTGAGAATCTCCGGCAATTTGGTGTCGGGTACGGGGCGGAAGACGAGCCGTGAGGTGCTTTCGCCGGGCGACTTTTGTTGGCTGTTCGCGGAACCTTGCTCGAAGGCTGCGCCGTCCGTTCGGGAGACACCATCGCGAGCGTATATGACGAAAAAAAGGGAAGCAGCGACGAGCAGGTGGTGAGTCTTCTTGGGCAACATGATTGAGCTCCAGTTGGCATCATAAATCTGATTCATCGTAGCCATGCCGCGAGACAATTGCGACCGTAACTTGCTTCTTCCGGTAGGTCCCGCTTGCCGAGCGGGACCTGGTTCATGCAGCAACACGGAAAAGGTCCCGTCCGGCAGCCGGGACCTACCAGAGTCTTGGCCGCGAGCGGTTTAAGAAAAACGTGCACCTCCGAGCGCCGGCTGCTATGCTTTGATGGGCTGCAACATCCGCGACATGAAGGAGGCAACAAGAATGGCCTCAATACAACGTGCTTCACACGATCGAGCTTCCTCCGGGAAGTGGATTCTCGTGGGTCTCATCCTATCCGTGCTGAGCAACTGCGTGAACTCTCTTCCAGCAGGCGAGGCACCGCCAAGGGCCGGCGGCCTGCAAGCGTTGCCGAAGCAGCGAATCGAACCATGGCCGCTTGCTAACGCCGGATTCGAAGAAGAGAAAACAGGATGGAAGTTTGGCTCGTCGGAGACGTTCGCTATCGTCCAATCGAATGCTCGCTCGGGTAGTGCCTGTTTGCGCTTCGACGCAGGTGCCCCCAGCAGATACACCCCTTCGGTTCGCCAGCCGTTGCCAGATATCCAGCCGGGCGTCTACAAGCTTCGCTTCTGGCTGCGAACGCAAAATGTCGTTCCGCCCGAACGCGGAAACGGCGGCCTCCGAGTGAGTTTCGAATATGCGCTCGACACCGGCCAGCTTGCTCGGGCCGCGACCAAGATCTACACCGGCACGACCGATTGGCAACTGGTCGAGTTGAGTGCTTTTCTGCCGAAGGATTTCAAACGAAATTCTGTCTCGGTCAACGTCCACCGTTACGGCGCACCTCGCAGCGGAGAAGCGTGGTTGGACGACTTCGTGCTGGAACAAGTTCGACCTCCAGCCGTCGAAGCGTTCTTGTGTTACCCAAACTATCGCGGCTTTCTCGCAGAAGATGGTCCTCAACGCGTTCGGATTTGGGTGAAGGCGAATGAGACCGTGCCGAACGAGTCGCCAGAGATTGTGGTTGCCGACGCTGCGGGGGAAGAGGTCGCTCGCGTTGCTACCGACATCCGTCGACTGCCCGGTATCGTGGAATTGGATGCGGACAACTGGGCGCTAGGCGAGTACAAGGTTCAGTTTTCTCTGGGCGCGTACCGGCATCCGCCTTGCGTCATTCAGAAGATTTCGGCCGACCAGCGACGACAGCTTGCTGTGTGGTTCGACACGAACAATGTGCTCCAACTGCGCGAAGAACCGACGTTTCCCATCGGCCTTTACGTGACGTCCGACTATTCCGAGACACCCGAGTCGTACATCAACGGACATTTACAGAAGATGTCCGAGGCACCGATCAACTTCTTGATCAACTATTGGCAGGGAGCCGCACCCACAGCGGCTTGTCGAGCGTACTTGGAAGCGCAGCGCCGTTTCGGCATCAATTATCTTGTCACCGTGAACAACTTCTATCCGGGCCATTACGGCAAGGGCACGCCTTTGCTGAACGAACTACTACCGGAAGCGAATGGCGAGTTGACAACCCAGGAGCAGGCCGATCGGTTTACGGCCAAATATGCCGAAGCTCTGCGGACCGAGCCGAATTTCGCCGGCTGGTACGTCATGGACGAAAGACCGTTCGATCAAGTGCCTCGGCATTTCCACCAGTATCAAGTCTTGCGCGAAGCCGATCCGGACCATGTCACGTTGGCCGTCAGCAACAAGAGCCGCGAGCTGGCGTCCTGGCGAGACACCGTCGACGTGTTGGCCATGGACCCTTACCCGTTGATCAACATGAAGCAGGGCAGACCACTCACGCTGGTCGCTGATGAGACTCGTGCCTCGGTCGCGGCGACACACGGCGGCCGGCCTGTCTGGATGGTGCTTCAGTTCTTCCAGGGTTGGAGCGTTGATCGCTGGCCCACCGAGGAGGAACTGCGGATCATGAGCTTGATGGCTGTTACGGAAGGAGCGCGAGGCCTGTTCTATTGGAGCTTCGGCGCACGGGCCTTGGCTTGGGTCAAAGATCCGGACGAAAAGGAGAAGCACTGGCAAGGTCTGGTGAACGTCACCAAGGAATTGAAATCACTGGAACCGGCGCTGCTTGCCCCTGACGCGCCCGAGGTGGTGAAGAACGTCTCGAACGCTCACGTCCGTTGGCGAGCGCGCGAAGCTGATGGCAAGTGTTACGTCTTCGCCTACTTGCCGGCAAAGAAGTTCAGCGAACGGGCTGAAGCACCCGCAGTCGACGTTGTCTTCACTTTCAAAGACGGTCGGCAGGTGACAAAGTCATTCCGGCCGGATACGGCCGATTGGTTTGAAGTGGGACAGCAAGAGTAGCCGCCCGGCAAGAGCCGGAATCACGCTGGTTACGGGGCTCTGCCTCGTAACTCACTGGAGGCGAGGCTCTGCCTCGCAAGAGCCGGCAGAGCCGGCAAGACAGTGCGTTCCCAGGCAGGAGCCTGGGAACGAGGAGCTGCGAACACGGGCTAGATTCCTGCCCGAGGGCTCAAGAGCATCTTGATTCGTTCTTCATTGGCCAATCCAGTATGACGTGCAATGAAGGTCACACGATCTCTGGGCGCGAGTGGTCAAACGGACGGGAAGCTCCATATAGCCGCTTGGCTCTCTACCGCTATACACACGGATACGAGTCTGGATGGATCTGGCAACGTATTGCAGGTGTTCGCCAAGAGTTTTCGCGGAATCCTCACTTGAATGTCCGCATTTCTTGTTGAACTTCGATTAGTAGTATAGGGAGAACCTTTCAACCTGCATTTGAAGTAGCTTCTGCCCGACAGTTCGCGACTATTCACCGAAAACAGGAGCAACATCATGAGTGCAATCTTTGGCGAACGCATCATTCTTCAACAAGATGACGGATCCGAGGTAACGTTGGTCGTCACGGGTGACGAGTTCCACGCCGACTACGAAACGCTGGATGGCTACACCGCGGTTTTCGACCAGCGGACGGGCAAGTACTGCTACGGCGAACTTGTCGGCGGCGCATTGGTGTCGACCGGACTGCCCGTGACAAAAGCGCCGCCCGTGGGGCTCCGCCCGCATTTGCAGGAATCGGGCGAGATTCGAGCCGCACGATTCGCAAAGCGATTCAATAACTTGCGTCCTCCGGAAGATGGGTCGCTCGCCGATGAGAACATGGCATTTGCCTTCGCTCCGAACAACGGCCTACTGAACGGGCGCCGTGTCAGCGACGGCCACGTCCTGGGACTGACCATCATGGTCGAGTTCCAAGATGTCGCTGCGTCGGTCGATCGAGATGACGTTAACGCCATGCTGAATGCCGACGATTTCGATCTGAACGGAAACATCTCTTCGGTCCGGCGGTATTTCAGCACCGTTTCGAACGGCAATCTCGACTACGAGAACCGTGTGGTCGGTCCAGTCAAGCTCTCGAAGAACAAGAAGTTCTACGAGACCACCCTGCTGGTCCGCGAAGCCCTCGAAGCAGCGGTCGACCAATTCAATGTTGACCTTTCGGATTTCGTCTCGCAGGACGATGGCGTGATCGACGCGGTCAACTTCATGTACGCCGGGCGCACGGTCTATGGCATCAACGGCGATAACAGCAATCCAAGCGATTTGTGGCCACACAACTCTAGTATCACGCTCGAATTCGATACGCCGGCGGGCCGGGTGAAAACGCATTTCTATCAGCTTTCGAGCATGGGACGTCGACGAGTCGATCTGTCGATCGGTACGTTTTGTCACGAAAGCGGTCACCTGTTGTGTCGGTTTCCGGACATGTACGACTACGGAAAGCGCGAGGGGGACTTTTTCAAGAGCCTGGGAATCGGACCGTATTGCCTGATGGGATCTGGAAACCACAACGGCAGCGGCCGGACGCCAGCGCCGGTATGTGGATACCTTCGTGACCTGGTCGGCTGGGCGGATCGTGAAGTGCTGTTGAACGCCTCGCAGACAATCCAAGCCAAACACGCCGATTACGGCACGGTGTTGAAGTTTCTGACCGATAAGAGCAACGAGTACTTTGTCATCGAAAACCGCACGGCAATCGGGCTCGACGAGCATCTGGGGTCCAGCGGGTTAGCAATCCTCCACTGCGACATACTGGGCTCGAACGAGTTGCAGCAAGGGACTGCCGCACAGCATTATCAATGCGCACTGCTGCAAGCCGATGGACGCCGCGACCTGGAAAAGGGCATCAGCGGCAACCGGGCCAGCGATCTGTATGGCGAGACCGCAGGAGTCGCGGCCTCGAAGGACACCAATCCCGCGACGCGCATGTGGGATGGTTCCGATAGCGGCCTGAAGGTCTCCGAAATCTCGGGGCCAGGCGAAGAGATCGCCTTCCGCGTTGGTGAACCTGTGGTGCCGCCAATCGGAGGTCAGGCCACGGTTTCGGCCGAAGTTGAACCGGACCTGTTGATCCCAGACGACGAACCGGCCGGCATCACCAGCGCCTTGAGCTTGGCCCCGAATGGCGATGTGGTCTCGATCGAAGTCGACGTCGAGGCCCAACACACCTGGGTCGGTGATTTGACGATCAGTCTGGAGGCGCCCTCCGGCGAGGAGGTTGTGCTAAGAGAAACCGCAGGTGGTTCTGCCGACGACGTCGACGACCACTACACGTCCGAGACGCACGAACAACTTGCGAAGCTGGTCGGCGAATCGGTACAAGGAGACTGGAAGCTGCACATCATTGACAGTGCCTTTCGCGACGTCGGCCGTCTGGACCGATGGAGCCTGAAGATCGTATACGAGCAGGGCGACAAAACCGTGACGCGCCAGATGACACCGAACGTGCCGATTCCCGACAGCTCAGCCGGCGGAATCAGCGATTCGGTTACCATTGGCCAGAAAGGAATCTTGAGAAATGTGCAGGTTCGCGTCGACATCACGCACACTTGGGTTGGCGACCTGATTGTCGAACTGCGATCGGCGTCAGGGGACGTAGCCCGCCTGCACGATCGTCAAGGCCGTTCACAAGACGACATCCGCCGGACCTACGATCTGACGACCACACCAGCCCTTGAAACCATGCTCAACACGGCAATCAAAGGCAAATGGCAACTCGTAGTCCGCGACCTCGTTTCGGCCGACATCGGCACCCTGAACGAATGGGACCTAACCCTAGTCTACTCGCCAACCGCGTGAGATCAGAAGGACGCAGCGATTCGGTCACCTGCCGGAGTGGTCCGGCCACTCTTGAAGGTCATGCAAGTCTAAGGTCATGCAAGTCTCTTGAAACCACGACACGATTTTGCGCAACTGGCGTGCGACGGTCCGGGCATGGAAACCAGTATTTTCTCAAACGTCGGCGGTTCACCTCGAGGCGGACAGAAGAAAGCCGCCCGCGAATTACGCGAATTATCGCGAATACTCAATTCATGTTTTTCCGATTTCGCGGAGAACACGTTTCCCATTTCAAAGGATCCACGATCATTCTCCGAGGATCATTTCGCATTCGCGATAATTCGCGTCATTCGCGGGCAACCTTTTGCTGCGGGGGGACATCCAACGAGCAATCTGGATGATGCTCCCGCATCGTCCTTCTCGTTAAGTATTTTGAGTAGGGTCGCGGAACCGGCGGATTCTTGTCCCGCGAGGCTGAGGGCAAACTACCTGCTAGCGCGTCCAAGCGAGCCATTTGTGGAAGAGTGATTTCACTAGCGGCGTCAGACGTGTGCGGTTGAATTGATCGCCTAGTTTGCGAATGGCTTCCGTTTGCGTTGGGTATGGGTGAATCGTGCTGCCGATCTTTTTCAGACCCAGGCCGTGGGTCATGGCCAGTGTGATCTCGGAGATCATGTCGCCGGCGTTGCGAGCGACAATGGTGGCTCCGACGATCTGGTTCGTGCCCTTCTTGACGTAGACCTTGACGTAGACCTTGACGTCGCCTTCCAGGATGGCTCGGTCAACTTCGCGCAACTGCTGAACGAACGCGTCGACTTCGAGTCCCTTCTCTCTTGCCTGATTCTCGTGCAGCCGAACATGGATGTCTCTCTCCACGAGGAAACGCCGCGTAAGGGAACCGACTGTTTTTGTCCACATGTCGTTGCGGCGACGCATGGGGACCCACTCGAATCCAAATAGTACGACGTGGCAGCCGGATGTTTCTTACAGAAGAAAACCTGCGTGATGCGGACTCTTTCTTTCTGTAAGGATCGTGCAACTTGCTCGTCATTTCGTCAGTGACATCGCAAGTCGACTGCGATGAATGGACCTATTTTCCTTTGTTGAGGAGCGTTTTGTTATGCGACAGTACATTCGACCGATACTATTTGTGTTTGCGGCAGCAGGACTGCTGGCAGTGATCCCCATTTCAGTCTACGCACAGAGCGGTAGCCGTAGCTACCCACCGAGCGGTTCCAGCCGCCGGGCATCATCGTCTGGGGGATCCGGGCTACGCACGCAAGCTAAGGTACCAGTGGCCCTCGAAGGCTACTGCCCCGTGAGCCTGAAGACGATGAACAAATGGGTGAAAGGGTCGCCGGCAAGTAAGTCGGTTTTCGATGGTCACACGTACTACTTCGCCAACCAGCAAGGCAAGCAGATGTTCGACCACGAGCCCGCGAAGTATGTCCCGGTACTGGGCGGGGATTGCGCGGTCAGCTACGTCAAGATGGGCAAGCGGGTACCCGGAAACACCCGCGACGCCGCGTGGCACGGGGGGCGGATTTTCACGTTCGCCAATGCAGAAGGCAAGAAGATGTTCCTGGCCGATCCCAGTGCCTACGCCCATGCGGACCTCGCCTACGGCGGCAAGTGCAACGCCTGTAGCGTGAACATGAAACAAACCGTTACCGGCAAGCCCGAGTTTGCGGTGCTCCGCAAGGGGCTCCGATACCAGTTTCCGTCAGCCGGTCCGCGCGACGAATTTCTAGCAAATCCAGAGAAATACGAGGTTTCTGCCAACGCCGCCCAGGCTTCATCGGGTGGCTCTGGAAGCCGGCAACTCGCAGGTTACGGCTCCAGTACTCGGTGAAGGTCGTCCGGCTTTCTCGGTTAGCTATCCCATCGGAAGAGGGCTACGAACATGCGAAGGATCATCCTTTTTGCGGCAGCTTTTTCAGTCTGTACGGGGTGTGGCGTCTGTTTCATACAGGATGCACCGGACGATGCTGTGGTCGTTGACGATCGAGCGAGTGCGGACGACGGGTCGGTGGCTGGGCGCGTTTCCCTGGACCAGGTCGACCATTCGACTTGGGATCGCCTGCTGAAGAAATACGTCGATGGCGACGGGATGGTCAACTACGAGGCATGGAAGAACTCAAAGGACGACCTTGCCGCGTTGAAGAAATACCTGGCAACGCTGAGCCGCGCCGACACGCGGGCCCAAGCGTCCGAGGCGGGAAAGCTGGCTTTCTGGATCAACGCTTACAACGCATTGACTGTTCACGGAATCTTGGAGGTCTACCCGACGACCAGCATCCGAAACCACACCGCGGTCGCCTTCGGCTACAACATCTGGAAAGACCTTCTCCTGCCGGTGAGCGGCGAGAAGCATTCGCTGGAAGACATCGAACACAAGATTCTGCGGAAACTGAACGAGCCACGCATCCATTTTGCCATCGTCTGCGCGTCGATCGGTTGCCCGCGGCTCCGCCACGAGGCTTACACGCCGGCCACGCTGGATGCCCAGCTTGCCCACAACACACGTGACTTCCTTTCGCGGAAACGGAATCTCCAGCTCGATTCCCAGAGGCGCATCATTCATGTTTCTTCGATTCTCGATTGGTTCAGCGACGATTTCGGGCCCACGCCCCAGGAAGGCCTGGCCGGATTGGCCGAGTACATGCCTGATAACGCTGCCCGATTCGTTCGGCAAAGGAGCTTCTCGGTTCGCTACCTCGAGTACGACTGGAACATCAACAAACAATAGAGGACAAGCAAGAATGATCCAAGCGACCATCAGCCCGGGAGGCAACGGGCGTGAGGCTTCTGTCCGCCAACGATATTCTCGGGCGGCGAATGCGAAGGAGGATGCGCTGTGTTGCCCCGTTAGTTATTCGCAAGAGTACCTGGATGTGATTCCGGAGGAGATTCTCGAGCGGGACTATGGCTGCGGCGATCCGACGCCCTACGCTCGAAACGGCGATACGGTTTTGGATCTGGGTTCGGGAGGCGGGAAGACCTGCTACATCCTGTCTCAGGTCGTCGGTCCGAAAGGGCGAGTCGTTGGCGTCGACTGCAATCGGGAAATGCTTGCGATCGCGCGGGGATATCGCGAGCAAGTAGCCGAACGACTCGGCTACGGCAACGTGAACTTTCGCTGCGGCCTGATCCAGGACTTGGCCCTTGACTTGGAAACGCTTGCCAGTGAGGCGGCCGGACTGGAGATCGCCGATCCGCAGGATTGGATCGCGCTCAGGCAATTGGAGCAACGTCTGCGTCATGAGCAGCCGATGATTGCCGACGAAAGCGCCGACTGCGTTGTATCGAACTGCGTGTTGAATCTTGTTCGTCCGGCGGACCGCCAACAACTTTTCGGTGAGGTTTTTCGAGTACTCCGCCTTGGCGGTCGAGTGGCAATCAGCGACATCGTTGCCGACGAAGATGTGCCGGAGCATCTTCAGAATGATCCGGAACTGTGGTCGGGCTGCATATCGGGGGCTTTTCGCGAGGATCGCTTCCTGGCAGCATTTGAAGAAGCGGGGTTCTACGGCGTTAGAATCGCCGCCCGTCAGGCCGAACCATGGCGAACCGTCGAGGGGATCGAGTTCCGCTCGCTAACGATAGTCGCCTACAAAGGGAAACAGGGGCCGTGCCTGGAACGCAACCAGGCCGTCGTGTATCGTGGACCGTTCAAGAAGGTCGAGGACGACGACGGTCATGTTTACTACCGAGGCCAACGGATGGCCGTATGCGACAAGACGTTTCGCCTTCTACAGAAGGAGCCGTACGCCGGGCAGTTCGAGTTGATCGAGCCGCGGGAGGCGATTCCTCTGGAGAATGCCGCCCGGTTTGACTGCAGTCGTCCCAGACAACGCCATCCGCGAGAGACCAAGGGGCAAGATTACGATGCCACGACCGAATCCGCCGGCGTCTGTACGGACGGTGGCAATTGCTGCTAATTATCCGCGGTTGCAGGATGATTTTGCCCAGAAATGATTTTGCCTTCTCTTGTTCGGGAAAAATGATTGTGGGGCAAAATCATCTGGAGTTCGCTTGGGACCGTGTTGAGGTTGAGAAAGCAAACACCATGGCTACCATGACGTTACTCAGGGAAGGCAACCGACTTTCCGATCCGGCCAACCAATTGACGGTGCTCCAGCCGGGGCCGGCTCACAAGCCTTTCGAGGACTCGTTGGCCGAGTGCGGGCTGTCTCCGCTGCGTGCGTTGGGAATCGAAGTGCTTCAGGTCAATCTCGGCAAACTGTGCAACATGACTTGCACCCACTGTCACGTCGATGCCGGCCCCGACCGGCGTGAGATCATGACCCGCGAGACCGCCGAGGCGTGTATCCGGGCTCTGGCGCAAACCGACATTCCCATGCTGGATCTGACCGGCGGCGCACCGGAGATGAATCCGCACTTCCGCTGGATCGCCCAGGAGGCGAGTCGCCTGGGACGCCACGTGATCGACCGCTGCAACTTGACGATCCTCCGGACGCCGGGCCACACGGATCTTCCGGAGTTCCTCGCCGAGCACCAGGTGGAAATCGTCGCCTCGCTTCCGTGTTACCTGAAAGAAAACGTCGACGCCCAACGCGGAATCCACGCCTTTGAAAGGTCGATCGAGGTCCTGCGTCAGCTCAATGCGATCGGATACGGGCGACCGGAATCAGGGCTCGATCTGACACTCGTCTACAACCCGATCGGCCCCGCTCTGCCGCCGCCCCAGGCTTCCTTGGAGGAAGCCTACAAGCGGGAGTTGGCCGAGCGATACGACATCTGTTTCACGCGGCTGATCACGATAACCAACATGCCGATCAGCCGCTTTCTCGACTACCTCCTCAAGTCGGAGAAGTACGAGGAGTACATGGAGACTTTGATCAGCGCCTACAACCCGGCCGCCGCCGCGGGAGTCATGTGCCGAACCACACTCTCGGTGGACTGGGAAGGGCGACTGTACGATTGCGACTTCAACCAGATGCTCGGACTTTTCGTCCGCGAGGATTGCCCGCAAAACATCCGGGATTTCAAACAGGAAGCCCTGGCCGCTCGGACCATCGTCACCGGGCAACATTGTTATGGCTGCACCGCGGGCGCAGGATCGGGATGCCGGGGGGCAATTGTGTGAAAACGACACTGCCTGGTCCGCTCGCACCAACTACGCCCGCATTGGTGGTTCGCCCCGAGCACGCTGCCGTACGGCATCCTGCCGAGCGCTGCGTCGATTTCTCTGGCGGGTCAACGATCTCCGTCGTCATCCCAACTCTTAACGAGGCCGCCCACCTGCCGCGAACCTTGGACAGCCTGTGTGGCGGGGAGAACATCGAGACGATTGTTGTTGATGGTGGGAGCAGTGACGGCACGTTGGGAATCGCCCAGCGCGAAGATTGTCAAGTCCTTCGTTCACCGCCAAGCCGGGCCCAGCAACTGAACGCGGGTGCCCGGTCCGCCAGCGGCTCCATCCTTCTGTTTCTGCACGCAGACACACGGCTCCCTCCGGCTTTCGACTCGGCGGTACGAACGACGCTGGATGAACCCGGAGTCGTGGGTGGTGCTTTTCGTTTGCGAATCGACGCGCCTAGCCGATCTCTTCGGATAATCGAACGCGCCGTCGACATTCGATCGCGCCTCTTTCAGATGCCTTACGGCGACCAGGCCATCTTTGTTAACAAGAAGACGTTCCTCGAACTGGGCGGCTTTCCCGAGCTTCCCATCATGGATGATTATGAGTTCATCAGGCGACTCCGTCGCCGAGGCAAGATCCGAACCGCATCCACTGCCGTACTCACCTCTGGACGGCGGTGGCAGCAGTTGGGCCCATGGCGGACGACGTGGGTTAACCAAAAGATAATCTTGGGCTACTACCTCGGCATCGCGCCCAATCGTTTGGCCGTTTGGTATCACGGCGCCCTCGAAGAACCACAGGTCCACAAGTGAGCGAGCAGGCGGCACCGATTGACTGATAACACGCATTATGGTACCGGTGTACTTTAGCTCTTAGTCTTGTCAACCATGGACTCGTTGGGCAGCGTGGCTTGAGCGAATGGAACGCGAAAAGAAGACCATTGTCGCCATGTTTCAGATTTATTGTCGCCATCATCACGCGACAAAAGGCGAGCTTTGCGCGCAGTGCACCGAGTTGCACGACTATGCCATGGGGCGTCTTGATCGCTGTCCGTTCGGTGTCGACAAACCGACCTGCGCGAACTGCCACATTCACTGCTACAAACCTGAAATGCGCGACCGCGTCCGCCAAGTGATGCGTTACGCCGGGCCGAGGATGATGCTGTACCACCCAATCCTCGCCATTCTCCACAAGCTAGACGGCCGTAATCGCGCCTCTGACGTCAAGAAAGAAGCGGACTAACGGCACCAGCGAATTGAACATGCACGAAGCTCTCGTGTCGCCGTGGAACTCGGCCGGGTTACCGCGTCGCGACCATGATCAGGTCGACGCTCTTCTCGCGGACGAACGGCCGGTTCTGATAGCCGCCGTAGCAGTTCACCGTCGTTGCGCCACCCTCGGTGGCCATACGTTCCAAGTCCGCTGCCTCGAATCCCAGGAATGAAAACGATTCGCTGTGCATCTCCGGATCGCCTGTGGTTTCCGCCACCACCATTTCGACATAGCCTTGCGAACCGCAGCGATGCACACCCTTGACAATAAGTACCTCGCGATCCGATATCACGGCTCGCCTGCATTTCTGCCAAACACATGGGCCATCCGGCAGGCGCCAGATATTCAGCACGTGTACGACGACAATTCCTCCGTCGCGCACCGCGGCCAGCATCTGAAGCATCGCCTCCTGGGCTGTTGCGTTGTCCGGTGCCAGCGCGAGTGAATTGCCGATACAGATAGCCGCGTCGAGAGGTTCTGCCGGCTCGATCGGCTGATCGAATCCACGCTCGACCCATCGCAAGCCGGGCGGTTCGCCGTGCAGGTCGCGAGCCCGCTGGAGCATGTTTCTGCTGATATCCGCACCTTCGACGCGCAGGCCCCAATCGTGAATCATGGCCGCGTGCTGCCCGGCGCCGCACGCCGTGTCGACCACATTGCGTGCTTTGGCGTCTTCGAACAACTGGCGAAAGAAAGGCTCTTCATGGGCCAGACGTTTCGGCCAGTTGATCATCGCCTCGTACACGTCCGTGAGATCGTCGAACAAATTGTCACTCATCGTCACCCTTCCCGTGCATCCCAGCGATGAATTCTTCGTACACCTTGAGCGGTCGTTCCAGGTCTCCGTCGAGCGGGATCAAGGCCAGGCGGACCTTCACGGTCCGCTCGGCACCCGGCAACAGATCGTCGCCGAAAAGTGAGAGGTCGAAAGCGCTGTAGCTGGTCAGTCGATCGGCGTCATCGTCCGCGAAGTAACGCGTGCTGATTGCATAACAATGACCGGGTTGCGCCATCAGGGCCACGCCGATCTGTTTGTCGGGATCGGTCAGGAACGCAAGGCAGTGGGCGTATCGGCGTACCGGGCACATCTGGACGACGGGCGTGCTCCGCTCGTTGCGCTCCCATCGACCGTCCAGGCACAGTCGGGCCGCATGCGGATCCCTGGGGAAAACCAAGACCGTACCCCGGAACACGTCGTTCACCATGGGCACGACCAATTGCGGCGGTCCCTTGCCGCGTGGCTGAAGGTACACATGGGGCCGCAGCACTTTGTCGAAGTAGTTGGACATGAACAGCTCGTAGTCGCGGTAGGCGCCTTGAGATCGGACCGTTACCGTCACGTCAATTGCGTTCGCCGCGGCCAATTCGTAGCGCGCAGTGATCTCAGCTTTATGGCCATCCGTGGCGGACCACTTCGCTTCCACCCAACGAGGCGTGACTTGCGTCGTGCGCTCCATGTGCCTCGGCTGATCCATAATTTGGTTGACCGACATTAACTTGAAGAGGTTCAGCGCGGAGTATCGCGAGTCGATCACCTGCCCCCCCGTGCGTTTGTCAACCAGGCGCGTGACACCGTGATAGGCCCCGTCCAGCCGAATCGTTCCTTGGATTTGGCCGGTATCGAACTCGAAAACGCCCTCGTCGGTCGGCTTGAGAGAGAGGTCCGGCGAATCGGCAAACGCCCGCATCCCGGACAGTAGAAGGACCGCTGGCAGCATGTACCTAAACATCATGACTGTCTCCCGCGAAAAACGTCGAATCCGCAGCACTCACCGCACGCACGCAAGGTCGACACCCAGAATACCCGGCAACGATACGTTACTCAAGAAGAAGAGCTCGCTTCGAGTCACGAATGGTAACGGCGACCGATACGCCATACGCTTCTTCACATCGTCGCGCAGGCCGGCCGCCAGTTCGGCTTGGACTACTCCGCTGCCGCAGCAATGACTTCCTTCTGGCGGTTCAGCCGAACGACGGCAACACTGCCTTCGACTTTTCGAGATCCCAGCGTCACCGAGTGACTCTCGCCCCGCGGGGCAACGTAGACCATGTCGGTGCCGCCTGCGTGTGAGACCGTGACGATGGTTCCCTTTTCAGTCGTCGACATCTCGGCTTTGACAGATGGGCGTTCAGCCGGATATGGCGTTAGCACCCACGCGCGCGTTGTCGGCCCGTCGGCACGCAGTTTGTAGTCCAAAACGGGAATCGGCTTCTTCCTGGATGCCGGAGCAAATCCGAGGACGGGATCGTCGCGACCGACCACGATCTCAAGATCCAGAGCCGCCGTGCCGGCCGGCGTTACCATCAGATTTGCTACGCCTTCGTCCGTTCCCCACGCGGCCAACGTTTCGGCATCTTTGGCCGCAGCGTCGTTGTTCAGATGCCACAAGACGTCGTAGGCGTGCGGGCCCTGTGCGTCGAGACGATCCACGACGACCCAGTACTCGGGCCGGACAAAGATCACGGTTCGTTCGTGGGTGACGGGAATGTCACGTTTGGGGCCGTAACCGCAGTCGTAGACACCGTCCGCGGCATCGAACACCTTGTTATGAATCCACAGGTTGTCGAGCGGTTCGTCCGTTTCGTACGTGTGTACCAGCCCATTTCGCTGCTGCTGGTGACCGTCGACGAGAATCGTATTGTGTGCCCAAGTGCCTAAGACGTAACGGCGGTACTTACTGCGGTCATAGCCGTACGTGCCCGCTTCGGTCAACAACACGCGCCCGCAGCCGTAGATGAACATGGACAACTTGTCTTCATGCTGATGGCCGATGCCGTAAGGTCCGGATTCGAACAGCAAGTACCGATCGTCGAGTTCCCATCCGGAACGCATCACGTATTGGCCGGCATACGGAAAGACGACCGACGTGTATTCCGGCTCCGTACCCTGAGCCCCACCGCTTGCGGCCCAGCGAAAGTCCTCGCGATCAAACAACTCGGCGCCCTCTTCCAGCCAGGGCACGACGTTGGTGTACCTGGCGTCGTTCAGCGGCGGAAGTCGGCCCTCGGGTGTCATGGCCCTTAGATTGTACTCATACATCGGTTCGAGCTTCGCCAGGTAGTTCGCCGGCAGCGACACATCGTTATGGTGGGCGATCTTGTACAGATCAACGAAATTGCGCAGAGCGACCTGATGGTAGCCGGTGGTGAGTTCCTTTTGCGCGCCGTCGGGATACACCTGTTGATCCAGTTCCATGCAAAGACGATCCGCTGCGGTCTTCAACCACAACGACGCATCGTCACATTCTGGCAGCAGAATTCCCAGGTGCCCGAGGCCGTTGCATTCCATAGTCACCCAGTTGCCTTTGTGTTCCGGGTAGTCGAGCGTAATCCGCATCAAGTGATGGGCGTGTTCGATCCACGATTTCAAAAACACGACGAGATCATCGGGCTCTAGCGACGGTGAACCCAGGAAGTAGTGCAACGCGTCCGGCCACGAGCCGGATGTCCGGATACCGGCTTCGATGGTCCGCCAGATGAGCGTGTCGTTTCCCGTTCCGGCCAATGGCCAGGGATTGTCCTCCGCCCAATCACGCATCTGGGCGATCCACTCCTTCGCGTACCGCTCGTCGCCAGTCGCCCAATAGGCTTGCCCCAAAGTCCGCCAGTGAGGAAAACGATTGAGCCCATAGGTCCATTCCCTTGTGAAAGCCGGCTCGTCGGGATCGAACTTGTTGGCCTCCCAGTTGATATCCTCGCCCAGGAAATAGCCGCCATACACGTGATCCAGCACCTGATCGGCGCCTTGGACAATGGCGGGCGTGTCCGAATCGGCCGTGATCGTGATTACATCGCCGGTGGCCTTCTCCGAATGTGCCCAGAAATGCAGCGCCTCGAAGTTGCTCCAGTCACGCGGAATATCCGTTACGGCCAGTCCGGGCCGGTTTGGCAGGTTCGACCAGAGGGCCGCTTGCGCGCCCAGCTTTGTCAAATCGGTGGTTGGCCGCAAGCCTTGCCAGCGCTGGAATTCCGCGAGGTCCTCGAAGTCGCCCAGCGAAACGGGCTCTTTGCCGGTCAGCTTGACGTCGTCCAGCACAAGCGTCGTCTCCGGACTCGGCCGCCGATCGCCGTACGTCGAGCTGAACGCCAGGCGGTTGATCCAGTGCCAGCCGATCGGCTTGCGAGCCCGGCCCCATTCGCCGAGCGGCAACGTGAACTCTTTCCAGCCCGTCCAGTCGATTTGAATGCGCGTCGTGAAGTAATCCCAACCATCACTGCCGCCCGTGGTCGGAACGGAAACGTCCGGACGGTCTCGACAATCGAACCACCACCGTGGCGACTTGCGCGTGCGCATGTGCTGCAGAAAGGCGGCTTTGGCTGCCTCCAAATCCCCGGCCTCGATGGCCACGCGCACCGCTCGCAGATCGTCACGAGACAGATCGAGGCTGTGAAAGAAGTCCCGATCCGTCATGCGAGGCCCCGGCTGCGGCGGATCGTACTGTAGGCGAATATCGTCGATCAGCACGTCTGCGTCCGGGTGGGGCGTATTGCTCCATCCGGATGCCGTGAAGGTAAGCCCGTCGATCTGATCCCATCCGAGAGGCGAACGCGTGCCTCCTTTGCCCCCGATCGGCAACACGATCTCTCTCCAGCCGGTGAAGTTCAGCCTGACGCCGTAGGACCAGTAGTCCATGCCGTCAGTTGCCGGATTCTCGGACGGAACGATGATCATGAACCGCGCGGGCACCGATTTGGCATTTCGGATCCACAGTCGGAGCAGATGGTACTGCGACCAATCCTTCGGCACGTTCGGCACGGAGAAGCCGGTCTGCTGTGGATGGTTGCGCCAACGCACCGCGGCCAAGCCTTGTTTGACGTCGTCCGTTTGAATTTCCAGCCCATCGATTCCGGCGTTCGTCTCGCAATCCCAGATAGACAGGACTCGCGGCTGCGGGACTTCCTGAGCGGAAATACAAGTCGCCGCAGCGAGGCCAAGAAAGCAGACACATTCACGAATCACGGCAATGCCTCCCAACGCGGCCGTCGGCCGCACTCACGTAGGGTGGGCCAAGTCTTCGCGGGCCCACCGGGATCTGGGTACTGAGAAACTCGCGCAGAGTTACGACGGTAGTTCTGCAAACGACTCTCTGGCCGGATCGCCGTCGCGGGTCATGACGTCCACTAGGCGGCCATGCATCTCGCGAACCAATTCGGCATGGCGAGGGTCGGTGGCCAGGTTGTGATCCTCGTGAGGATCGTTTTTCAAATCGTACAGCGCCACGCCTCTGCGTTTGGAAAGTTGGAAGAACTTGTATTGTTCCGTGCGAAGCACCCGCACATGGTTGGCTCGCTGGCAGAATGCGTAGTCACGCCACGGCACATCGCGACCTTCGACCAACGGACGCATCGAACGGCCGTGGATCTCGTCGGGAACGGCATGGCCCAGGTAGTCCAAAATCGTCGGCATGAAGTCGATTTGGCTGACTGGCTGGTCGACGACCGTGCCAGGCGCGATGCGGCCGGGCAGTCGCATCAGCAGCGGGATTCGCACCAGATCGTCGTACATGCTCGTGATCGACTTGCCGATGCATCCGTGCGCGCCGACCATGTCGCCGTGATCGGTGGTGAAGACCACCAGCGTATTGTCCGCGAGTCCCAGATCGTCGAGCTTTTTGAGGACGCGCCTCACCTGGTCGTCGATGTACTTGACCATTCCGTGGTAGATGGCCGCGTACTCGCGAATGCCTTCCGGGCCCATGATGTTGCCCAGTCGTTTGCTCGCCCCGCGCTGGTCCCACTCGGGCATGTCGAAGCTGCCCGGCAACTCCACCTTGTCACGATCGACCATGCTGTAGTACGGCTCGGGGATGACCCATAGATCGTGTGGCGGACTCCACGATGCGGTGATCATGAAGTTCTTGTCCGCGTTTTGATCCATCAAATCCAGCACTTGACTGGTGATCTGCGTTTCCGGCAAGAACTCCGGCGGCACGAGGCTGCGCCCGATGATCGAGATGTAGGCCAGAAGATTGTTTTCCAGGGCGTGAAAATCGTGGAATCCTTTTTCAACGGCCGGGGTCATTTCGACCGGACGTGCCAAGTACTTGCCCGGACTGGGATGGTCGGCGAACTTCGCAGCGGGCAGGTGCTCGGCCAGCAAGTTACGGTACACGCGGTTTGTTTTGGCGGCGTAGCTGTACGATTCGTAGCAGTCAAAGTTCCCTTTGTTGCCCAGGTGCCACTTGCCACGGTGGCCGGTGGCGTAGCCTTTGCGGTACAGGGACGTTTCCGTGTTGGCAAACGCGTCCTGGGCTAACGCCGGTTGGGTGTTGCGCCCGGGGCTGACGTTCATCAGGATGCGGTGCGTGTGCGGATAGACGCCGGTCAGGATGGAAGCCCGCGAGGGCGAGCAGTAGGGCGTCACGCAAGTCGCGTTTTCGAAAACCACGCCTTCGCGTCCGATGCGGTCCATGTGCGGCGTTTCGATGTACGGGTTGCCGGTCAGCGAAAGCGATCGGTAGTGCTGTTCGTCGGTCATCAAGAACAGCACGTTGACACCGTCTTTCTGCTTGTCACGCGTTGCGCAGCGGACGGTCGAGGGGGCGGCGGCAAGGGCTGCCGTGCCAGCGGCTGCGAGGAATTGGCGTCGGTCAAGGCGGGTGTTCGTCATCGGTGTCTTCCCTGGAATTCCAAAGGGCTGGGGAATATTCACGCGACCAATATCGCACTCAGGCGGCCGTAGAGCAAGCGTGTGGTCATTCGCGCAGGATGCCAGCCCAAGTAACAGCCTGTCGCACAATGTGAAAACGAGAGGGTGGTAGGGTTCAGACGGTCTGGATCGCATTTTAGTTCTGCGAAAGGCATCGTACCTGAAAGTCGATGTCTCGTTTTTGTCGATACGACCTGATGGAGGACGCACTGATGTATCGACCCTATCTTCTCTGTGTACTTGTCATTGGATGTACGGTTGCCTGCTCGGCCCGGTCGGCGCTTGCTCAACGAAATGGGCGTTATCAGCCGAGCCGGCCGACGACCAGTCCCTACCTGAACCTCGGCCGCACGGACTCTGGAGTTGTGGACAACTACAACGCCTTCGTTCGCCCCGAGCAGGAAATGCGGGACGCAATGCGACTTCAGCAGAACGCCATAAGAACGCAAGGCACGGACCTGTCGTTGCTGGAACAGCGCATGTCACCCGGACGGCGCGGAGTCTCACGGCCCGCTTCGAGGGCCAGTGTTTTCATGAATTACTTGCATTACTATCCGCGGCCAAATACGCTAATGTCACGGGGCACAATCGGCCGCAGGTAGTAGCAACCACCCGTTCCCACCGACATTTTCCCTCCGAGCCATGGACCGCAAGACTGCCAAAGAGATGCTTGCGCGTGCTGCCACGTTCAGCGAACGTGTCGACGCGGTGAAGGCTGCAATCGACGCAGGGGTGTCTCTCGCGGAGGTGGAAGAGCATTTTGACTGGCAGGACGCCAACCGTAAGTATCATTCGCACGGATCCGCCAGTCACGGCCCCTCGCGGCAAAGATCCGCAATCAGCGGCAGGTGATCCGATCCCAGGTCGGGACCGATCCAGCAACCACACGGCCGCCATTCGGCCCCCGTGAGGACGTGGTCGATGCGCGACTCGTACTGCCAGCCGAGGACGTTGGTTCGCTTGGTGTGCCCGAATCCGAAGCCTGCAACGGCAAACGCGTTGGCATACTTGGACCACGCCTGCCGATAGATCGAACTGTCCGCCGGCATGTTGAAATCACCGGCAATCACGACGGGCTCGGAGAACCCGTTGATCCAATCAGCCAGGTCTTTGCATTCCTGCCGCCGGTACTCGATTTCATCTTTCAATGCCCCGCTCTTGGACGGGCTGATCAACGTGCGCCGGCTGAGCACTTCTTCGATCCCTTGGCGAGGCGTACGAAGATGTACGTTGACGAATCCGACGCGATGATTGGGCGTTTGGATCACGCAACGGAGCGCGTCGACGGGAGGCCATTCGCGGGGCGGCCAACGGCATTCGTGGTGTTCAACGTTCCCGATCGGATAAGGCGAAGCCGTAATCAGCCGGCCTTGTCGGCGGACGTGCCACCCAGTCGGCCAATCCAGTTGCAGGTCCATTTGGCATTCCTGCAAAGCGACGATGTCCGGATTGGTGCTGGCGATCAAGGCCGCCAACTTCGCACTGTCGACGCAGTCGTTCCGGACGTTCCACGAGACCACGCGAATGTCAGGATTGCCCGACCGAGCGAAGGTCGACCAAGGAAAGCAGGAGCCCATGACTGGGCCGACCAGGACGCCGACAGCCAAAGCCAAAGGCCAAAGGAGACGACGGCGCCATGCCAAAGCCGCCGGGATCAGCAGCACAAGCGGCAAACCGTAAATCCACCTCGGCCCAAACAGCATCAACGTGGCAAACCACCAACGGTCGCCGCCAAGCCGAAGCACCAACCATACGATGAGAACGGCCAATGCGTACAAATAGACGAACCGCGCAACGCTCCTGCCGGCCGGTCGGGGGTGGCATCCTATTCCAGATTCGGCCCGCAATTCCAGCAAGCGCTGCGCCACTGTCGCTGGCGGCTTGCCGTCCACATCACGATCGCCAGTGGCAGGCGAACTGCATATCTGATCGGCACGGGAAATGGGTGATGGAACGTTCATATCCTCAAGGCAATGTCACCAAACACGTCTCGCCTGCCTGCCAGGATATCAAATGTCGAGGTTTGTCGACAGGTCCCGTCCGGCAGCCGGGACCTACTCCTTCATGCTTGACGTCCGCTTAGTGACAGCTTGGGAACCATGGCAGTCCCGCGAAACTCGACCAGGTACGCAACCGCCGCATGAGCCAAGGTCCCGGCACCGCCCACCAGCACCCACGAGTGCCAATTCGTCGGCGGGAACCACTGCATCGCCAGCAGCCATACGGCGGGTGCCACGGGAAGCAAGAGTAACGGACTCGCGACCGCTTGCCGAAGGTACGAACGCACGGGTACATCGAGGACGCGGCATATGTACCACGCCGCCACCACGTTGACACACACGCTGGGGACGGCCGTCCCGACCGCAACGCCCAGAATCCCATACGGCCCAATCAGTGCAATACTGATCGAGATGTTTGCAATCGCCTCGATAATAGCCGCTATCGTCAGCCAGCCCAGTCGCCCCATTCCATACAGAATCCGTCCGGCGACAGTCTGCGACAAGTAAAACGTCATGGCAATGGTCAGAACCACTAATACCGGATAGCTGGCCTCTGCATGTGGTTCGTCAAGCCAAAGAGACAGGAAGGGTTTTCCCAGCATCAAGAGCCCCATGGCCACGGGTAGGATGAGCAGAAGAATGTAGCGTGTCCCATCCAGCAGAGCGCGGCGAATCGCTTCTTGATCCCCGCGTGTCTCAAGGGCACTGATCGCGGGGGTCAGTACGGCGGTCAACGACCATATGCAATCTCGCACGTATTCCGTGAGTCGAGCCGCGAGGACGAAAGGGGTAATCCACTGTGGTGCCAGGAAAGCGCCGATGACAATTGCGTCGGATGAGTAGGAAATGCGTCCGGCGATCAACACCACGAATGCTCGCAGACTGTAACTGCGAATCGTTCGAAACGTCTCCAGGCTGACGAAGCGAGGCGAGAAGCGGAGGTAGGGCAGATAACGTCGAGCGACGATCGCTTCGACCAAGCTTTTGGCCAGAGAGCACGCGAGCATCACGGCTGCGAGATGCACGAGCCCGCCTCCCGAGGCCAGGGTCGTCAACATGAGACTGGCAGAGACGAATCGATTTCCTGTTTCGATTGCGGTCTTTGCCCGAAATTGTCCGAGTGCGTTGAGGACACACGCAAAGACACTCCCTACCAAGCCAACGGCAACGACGGCTCCCAGCAGCAAGATCAGCCAGCGAGTGTCGTTCGCAACCTCGGCTGAAACGTCAAAGGGGCGGCGCCACAAAAACGCGAGGCCAGCCGACGCGGCCAAGGTGATGGCTGCCGCACCGACGAAGATGTAGAGCGTGGTACAAAACACGCGATTGAGCTGGTCTCGATTTCTGATCTCTTCGAACTTGGCCACGTAGCGAATGATGGAGACACCAATGCCGAGATCGAACAGCGTAAAGTAGGCCACCGTGGCTTCGACAAGGCACCAGATTCCGTAGTGCTCATCCCCTAGACCGTGAACGAGTTTGGGGCACATCACGAACGCCACCACGACCGCCGAGGCGAAGCTTAGAAAGTTCCACGCGGCGTTCGTGAGGAGCGTTTTCTTGTCCGTGTTTGCAGCACCGCTCATTGCCCCGCCCCATCCTGGATGCCAAGTAGTGTCGTATCTTCAATCGGTTTCACGGCTCGCCAGTCCGCGGGTCGCCCCAAGGCGCGACGCAGACAACGACGAACCGCCTCGGGCAGAAACAGACTCGCCAATCCTCTCCAGGCGTCCGCGTGGCCCGGAGACATTGCCAACGCCCGTACGTACCAGGGTAATGCCGCTATCCGCGAGCGGTCGCGCGACGTGGCCCCAAGCTGAGAATACATCACCGCGTAACACTGTCGAATCAGAGGCCGAGGCAGCTTGTCTCCATGCTCTTTGACAAAACGATCCGTCATCTTGAGGACGGTTAGCAACTGGTTGTCGACGTGGCTGGTGAGATTCGCATGGCCCGTTCGGTACTTCACCAGTCGCTGGTCCACATAGTCAAAGTCGTAATGCGGCGTGACTCGCTGCCACAACTCGTAGTCGCTCGCATGCCGGCATTCTTCATTGAAAAAGCCGATGCTCTCGAACACCTCGCGACGGACAACGGAAGAAGAGAAACAAACGAAGTTCTGCCGGAACATTTGCTCGAAGACCTTGCCGCGAAACGGAGGGAACTCATCGTTAGCCAGTGGCCGACCGTGCGGATCAATGTTCTGGCGACGGCTGAACACGACCCCCAACTCCGGTCGGCCGCTGAAGAGCGGAAGCTGCCGTTCAAGCTTCTGAGGCAGCCATGCGTCGTCTGCATCGAGGAACGCAATGAACTTCCCCTGCGATAGTCGAATGCCTGTATTTTCAGCCGCAGGCTGCCCTCGGTTTTCGGTTCGGTGATAGCGAATTCGAGGATCGTTCAGGTAAGGCTGAATCACCTCCTCCGTGTTGTCTGTGGAGCCATCGTCAATCACCAAGGCTTCCCAATCCGTAAACGTCTGGCCGAGCACAGAGTCGAGTGCGTCGGGAAGAAATCGAGCGTAGTTGTACGTGGCTGTAACAACGCTTACCGTTGCACACATGGCACCTATCCTCCTCACTACGAGGTGAGAGCGTGTTTGACCTTGGAGATGCAGAACCGGTGCTTCCCTGATGGTTCCGCAGGCAGTTCCCTCACAAATTCGTATTCCACCTTCGTGTCATCGCCGAGATAGCGTTTCGTCTCCGTCTCCAAGAACCCTAAATCAGATTTCGGCGGTACCGAGCTAGCGGCGCCCATCGCGATCTTGTAGAGCACGTGTCCGGGCGCATCTTGATGCAACTGAACCTGTCCAAGCCCGGGAAGCTTGGCCACGACGTAGGTGGCCAGGAACACGCCCGAGACCAAGCGGTTGTCGTTGCCGACGAGAAAGTCGGTGATTCGGCCTTCAACGCTCTGCAGCCGTGACAAGCCGCGACCGCAAGGGCACGTCGACTCGTCCAGGACCCCGACATCGCCGATCCGATAACGAATCATCGGCATGGCCAGATTGAGCAGGTCAGTGACCAGGATTGCGCCGGATTCCCCTGAGCGAGCGGGCCGGTCCCCTCGAACGACCTCGATGTAGAGTCCTTCGCCCATTGTATGGAGGCCGTTGTGTTCCGGACATTCGCTGGCGATGACCGAGAATTCCCGGCATCCATAACGGTTGAAAATTGGGCAGCCGAAGACCCGCTCGATTCGCTCGCGGTCTGCTGGCTCCAGGACTTCGGCCGAGCTGACAATGGCTTGGGGTTGATACGGTTCGAGATTGTGCGAATCGAGATACTCAGCTAGAAGAGCGAGCGACTTGGCATAAGCCTGAATAATCTTGGGACGGAACCGTTTCAAGGCGTGGTGAAACGACCTCATCTTTGACTCCGTTACATGGCCCGTGTCCAGGCACAAGTTGCGGTCGATGAGCAAGTTCCGTAGACGCCACTTCAGTGTGTTTTCCGGTATGTCGGGCGTGGATCCCCAGACCATCGCCACTCGGTCACCGATATCCCAACCGGCCCAGCGATTGTGACGCCACGTGGCGGCGGCGCGAGAGCACTTCCGGTCGTGGCTCAGGAAGAACGAGATCGCGGCACCCGTCGAGCCACCGGTTTGGTCTTGTATCAGGTCGTCCCGTGACCAGTTCGTAGCCACCATGTCGTCACGGTGGTGCTGAATATCTCGCTTTTCCAGAATAGGAAGGGCCGACAGATCGCTTAACGAATTCAAGTCGCCGGGAATGAATCCAACGGAATCAGAGCGTCTTCGGTAGAAAGGACATCTACGATGGGCATGTTCCAGGACTCGCTTCAAACGTTCGAGCGCCCGTTCGCGGATTTCCTCGCGCGGCAGGAATTGTGTCCGTTCGAACTCGTGCAGGTAGCGCAGTTCGGCGGAATCTCGCGTACGCCAGCGATCCAACGGGTAGAGAACGTTGCGGACGATTCTCTGATAGATGGACATTTCCCTCTATACCTTGCTCGTGTAATTCCTAAGCTCTGCCTGGGACAGCGTTGTTTTCCGGCATCGTGCCTTCCAACACAGGCCCCGTATCTGGCTCCCAAGTTGGTGTTTGCGAATCCGACGTTTTCAGCCACTGATTGATACAAACGCGAAACTTGCCCGACTTTGCTCTCGATATGGTATCCACCGCTTCAAAAGTGACTCGCATCTTCCCGTGGAACACTTGGTCGATGACGCTCTTCAAGTATTCCTTCTTGATGTCGTCGGCAGCATCGCGACGCCCCTTCTTTATGCGGATTGTCAAGTGGTCCCGGCTGTCTTGGATGATCTGCAACTGGCCGACATCGGGTCCGTCCGCGATGAAATCGTGGCAGATGGTACCCGAGATCAAGGAGTCGTTGTGGGGCGAGTAGAGGAAATCCGTATCGCGCCCCGCATTCATGCCCATTCGCGGAAGCGTCCTTCCGCAACCGCACTGTCCTGCAAGAGGCACGCCCATGTCGCCGATCTCATACCGGATGAACGGCATCCCGTAGTTTTCAAGATCCGTAAGTAGCAGATGCCCCGGTTCGCCGGCCTTCACCGGCTTGTTGCTCATCTGGAATTCCACGTGCAAGCACTCGGCATTGATGTGCAAGCCGTCATGCGATTCGCATTCGCATGCAATATGGCCGCACTCCCGCGACGAGTAGCAGTTGAAGACGGGGCAGTCGAACACTTCCTCGAATAGAGCTCGATGGTTGGCCAACAGCGGTTCGCCTGTTGCCAGAATGCCGGCGGGACGGATCCGATAGGGCGTCGCGTCACGGATGTACTTGGCCAGGACCGCCAATGCGTACGGAAACGCCCGAATCAGCCGCGGGCCAAACCGGTCCAGCCTCTTGGCTAGTTGCGACATCACGGCTTCATTAAGTTCGCCCGTATACAGAAGCAGACGCCGGTTTACCAGCCGGTACCGTAGCTTCTGCTTCCATGATTCGTCATCAAAGAGGTCTTGGACCGCCGGCCACAGAACGGCGACCTTCCGGCCGACATCCCAACCGCACCACTGGTTGCAGCGGTACTCCACGGCCATTTTGACGTTCAGGCATGCGTTGTCACGATAGAACGGCGTGTGCGTCCCCGAGGAACCGCCGGTCGTCGAGCTGTGCCGCTCCGAGGGGCGCAGGTTGCGGGCGATCAGTTCGTTCTGATGCCGAACCAGGTCGTCTTTCGTCAGCGGTGCCAGCAGGCGGAGATCATCAAAATCGCGAATGTCCTTCGGTGTAATCCCCGCTTCTCCGAAGCGTCGGCGGTAGAAGGCGGTGTTCTCGAACGCGTGTTCCAGAATCGCTCGCAGCTTGCGAAAGCGGAGATCCTCGAACTGTTGGTGCGGCATCCATTGCGTCGCTTCCAGGCTGTGGAGCGACGGGAGTATCCTCGTTCCCTCTCGCCGTTCGTTGAGCGGGAAGAGTGCGTGTTTCGAAAGACAATCCAGTAATCTCATCTAAGTCCCCAATGCGGCATTAGGAAACAGTCCGAATCCGAATAGCTTGGATTCAAGTCGACTCCAGAGCGAACACCATTCGTCCAAGGCATCCTGTCTCGCTTTGGCCCTCTCGCACTCCCACTCGTAGGCACGCGGGTAACCGTCGCCGTTCAACTGCGAATTCAGCGTTTCCCACTCATCGAGTCGCTTGGCCGAGTCGTCGGGTACGACCGCAAGACCGCGTGTCAAACTAGCGGGGCGAAAACGGACCTGCGGCGGCGACTGTTTGTCCAGAATGATCTCCGTCCAACCCGTTTTTCGAGACAGTGGATGAAGCTTCATCTTCGCAAGGAATGCCTCGTCCTTTTCATTGCGCCCACTCCAGAACATGTCGGAAAAGAGGAAATCGCCCAGGCTGTAGAAAACCGGCACGCCGTCAACGATCTCCGCAGGCTGCAACACGTGCGGATGGTGCCCCAGCACGAGGTCCGCGCCGGCATCCACAAGACTACGAGCCCAGGCTCGCTGCTCGGGCGATGGCATCTGGGCCATTTCCTGCCCCCAATGCAACTGGACAATCACCCAGTCCACCTGCCGTCGCAGCTCCTGAATCTGGGCCACGCAATCAGACACGCGCAAAGGGGCAACGCCCGGCGAACGTTCTCGGGCATACAGCGGGCTGACCTGCCAAACATCGCAGTAGGCCAGCAGCCCGATGGTGTGTCCGTTGTGGTTTAGGATGGCCGGAGCGCAGGCAGCGCCGTTGTTGTCGCCCGCTCCTGCGTGGGCGATCCCAGCGACATCAAGCTTGTCGCATGTTTCGGCCAGGCCTTCCGGTCCGTAGTCCATCATGTGATTGTTGGCCACCGCAACGAAGTCAAAGCGGGCGTACTGCAGAGCATCGATGGCATGCGGCGCACCCCGCAATGTCAATTTGGATGGCGTTACTTTCGGTCGTGCAGTCAACGGCGATTCCAGGTTTCCGAATCTCAGGTCGGCGTCGCACCAATGGGGCAACACCTCGCCCAGCGGGTACTCTGGACCGTGCCGATCCAACAGGCGATGGTAGCGGCCGTTGAACGCCAAGTCGCCGACTGCCACGATTTTCAACGGTTGTCTACTCATGCACCATCACTCCTCATATGCCGATCATGCTGATGGACGCACATGTCGCTTGACTCCTGACTGGCCAAGCAGATTTGCTCGGAAAACATGCGGCAGTGCAAGGCAAATGCCGCCAGCCAAAGCCAATTGAACCGTAGCAGGTTGTGTGAAAACAGTCCGAAAAAGAGCAGCAAGAGCACCGTGTGTACACAAGCTTCGGTAAGCCTAGAGAGCATCTGCTGGTCGGCATCCGAGCCCTGCTTCGCCAACGCAGCCGTCCGGCGGCAGTTGACCATCATCGCCGCTAAGACCAGAAGGAACGCTCCAGTACCCAAAACGCCCGTTTCACCGAGCATTTCGCCGAGCAGGTTGTGCGGATCGAGCGGCACACCGTCGACATTCGCGACGCGATAAGGGATGAAGTTGCCGATTCCTACACCGGTAACAGGGAACCGCTCGAACATCATTAGCCCGGCCATCATGCCTTCGATCCGCCCCATCGCCGATTCGTGAGCGTTCGATGGCCCGGCCGAAGGATCCCAGAGGGTTCGCAATCGGTCCTTGCTGTCTTGCGGCATGGCAGCCCACACGGCGACAAGGAGAAGTCCCATGCAGACGAGACCCACAATTCTTGCCCGATGTGTCTTCCTGCTGACAGCGGTCAGAAATACGAAGACGACGAAACCCAGCATGCCGCTTCGGCTGTTCGTCAGAACGATCGCCGGTATTGCCAGCAGGACAAATGCCACCAGCGCGGGCGGAAAAAGACATCGCCAGATTTGTGGCCAGGTTCGAGTGAAGTATTGACGGGCGTCCCAAAGAAAGTGCACAAGAGGCAACGCCAGCACGCTGGAGGCAGCGACGGCGTTTGGATGACCATAGTCTGTATCCAGGCCGATCAGCCGTTTCACACCCATCATGTAGGCGCCCGCGCCATGCACGAAGTACTCGTATTCCGATTTGCCCAGGTAGGCCGCCGTAATGGCAACGTAGCACGTAACGACGAAAACTAGTTGATAGGGCGTTCTGATGGCAGACAACAAGACAAAGTAAGAAACGACCAGAACGATGTACTTGTACAACTCTACCCATGCGGCCGAGCCGTCCAGCGAGCAAATCGATGAAAGGGTCAAGGCGGCCAGGAACAGCAACACGGCGTATGTCTGAAGCGAGGGGCACAGTCGCAACATCCCAAATGCCATTACGGCCGAGATTGTGGCAATCGCCCATAGACGTTCCGCGTGCCATTCGGCCAACTTCGGAAACAGCATCTCTCCCGGTCTGATGATAAACAAAGCCAGCCAAAACACGGTCATCCACAGGACCACGGAACGAGGCCAAATGCCGGAGCGCAGGGAATCCTGCCATCCGGAGGCGGCAATTCGTGGTTCGTGGATGCATGTCGAAGTCACGTGTCTAACCTTTTGCCAACTACGTGGCGAAACCCCGTAGGTCCCCCCTGGCGGACTCTGTCTTTACTCGTATTCTTCGTCTCGCCCCTGCCGCCTTGCATGGCAGGAACTCCAGTTTGACCGGTTAATGAAGAAAAGCGGTCATCGGCCGACCCCTGCCAGCTCGTCTGGCAGGATCGCAAGTTCCGGGCGAGCGTTCGAAACTGATTCACCTGCCGCACGAGGCGGCGGGGTCTCGGTGCGATATTCGTTCGATTTCTCTAGCTTTTCAAACTGGTCCACCTGCCTGACGAGCAGGCAGGGGTATGTTGATTTGCGGGTAAGGACAAGGCCCGGCAGGCGAGACCTACGCTGTCACAACCGGCTTGCCTGTCAGACGCATATACAGATTCACGTACTCCTCCAATACCTTCTTCTCCGAAAACCGCAATTCGGCATGGCGTCGCGCATTTTCACCGAACGTCTCTCGAAGCGCGCTGTCGGACAGCAATTTGCAAATCCGATCGGCCATCGGCTCTGGTGAACCCGCCGGCACAAGGAAGCCGGTACGCCCTTCTTCTACGACCTCCGAATTGCCTCCAACATCCGTGGCGACTGTGGGAACGCCAACGCTCGCGTATTCGATCAGCGCGTTCGAGAGCCCCTCCGAGCTGCTCGACAAGACTCCCACGTCACAGTGCGGCAGGACTGTGACCGGATTCTCGACGCTGCCGACCCATGAAATCTGCTTATCGATTTCCAACTCGCCGGCAAGCGACCGCAGTCCATCGAAGTATTCCGGCAATTGTCGTCCGACCACCAAGAACCTCGCATGCGGAAACCGGCGGAGCACGGATCGGGCGGCGTGAAGAAACGTGGGATGGTCCTTCACCGGACGAAGCGTCGCGACAATGCCCACCACCTGCTCGCCGTTGCGAATTCCGAGAGATTCCGGCAAAGCGACATTACAGAGCCCTTGTGCCAGCCGCTCGGTGGACAGTGGATTCGGGATGATCGTAATGCGATCGGTCGGCAACCACTCGTTGTGTACGGCAGACTCCTTTGCCGCTCCGCAATTAGCGGCGTATTCGGCTCGCAGCAGACGCATCACCCGCGCTTGCCACAACGTTCGCCGAGTGTGCCAGAAGCCTTCGTCTCGCCGAACGCCCAGCACCTTGCCCTGTCTGGCCAACCGCGTCGCCAATAGCGCCGCAGTTTCACTTGATTGGAAGAACGCGTGGACTACATCGATGTGGAGCGATCGGATGACTCGCGCCAGTCGGACCAGACGCTTCACCGCGTTTGCGGGGCTGAAACGGTACCCTCGGCCAAGAACGATCGGTTCGTCAGGGAATAGGCGCGAGTGCTCGTCGCTCACGTCCCCCAGCACGGCAAAATGCACTCGCAGCGATTCTCGCGGGAGCCGTCGCAGGAGGTACAGCAAATGTTGCTCGGAGCCGGCGCACGGGGTGGCAAATTCGTCCATCAAGAACAGTACATTGATCTTATCGTGCAGTCTGCGACTGTCAGCCGAAGGGGACGATTCCACGAGCGTTTCGGCGCGGCTCGGGCGGTCCTCGGCCGCACCGCCGCGTGCTGGCGAGTTCGTGTTGTCCAACAAGGGTGATATCAATTCGGGCATGGGGCGACTATGTCTTCGAACAAATGTTGGTACTGTTTCGCCAGACGGTCGAACGTGAACTCCTCGACAACTCGCTTACGCCCGCTTTGGCCCATCGTGCAACGCAGCGTCTCGTCCGTCAGCACATCGAGAATCCCATGAGCAAGCTCTTCAGGGCTGCCGGATTCGACGCAGAGGCCATTTACGCCGTGGTCGACGACCTCGGGCACACCGCCCACGCGAGTGGCGACGACGGCAACGCCGGCGGCAAATGCTTCCAGCACGACGACGGGCAGACCCTCGGTGAACGATGAAAGGGCGAACAAGTCGAGATGAGGAAGATAGCTGTCCAAGTCAGACCGAAATCCAGCGAGAATGAAGGATCGGTCCAGGCCTCTCTGGCTGATACGTTCTCGAAGGCGTTCGCGTAGCACCCCGTCACCAAAAATCACGAATCCGACCTGTGAGTTCTTGGAGACGACATCCGCGGCAGCGTCGACCAGAACCTCGAATCCTTTTTCCGGACTCAGACGCCCTGCGGCACCCACGATCCACCGGGGCCGAACAGGAAAAAGGTCGGCCAGGTGATCGCGATATTCTGGCTTTGGCTCCTCGACTCGATCGATGCGGATGGCATTGCGGATGACCCGACATTTCTCCGAGGCAACACCGCAACCCAGCACCCTGCCTGCCTGCCCGCTCGACACGCAAACTACGCGATCCATCCGCCGCAGGACCCGTCGGTCGATCGCCTCATAAAGCCGAACCCGAAGCGATTCGCCAGTCCAACCGTGCGACACAGAGACAATGGGCATGCGCAGCCGCCGAGCTGCCGGCAGACCCACTAAGTTCGCCTTGTATCCGTGGCAACAGAGCAGGTCTGCGTTCACTTCGCGAAGAACTGTGAGTAACTCCCCGTGGGCAGCCAGCAGACGCGGCGTGTCGTGCCGGAGTGAGACACCTTGGAACCCGGCATCCTGGACGTGCTCCAGGAGATCTCGGCAAAGCCCCGTCTCGGAAAAGGAAACGAAGGTGGACTCGTAGCGCGGCGCAAGGGCCTGGGCCAGGCCGAGCATTTGCCGCTCCGGACCGCCAAAGAAACGAGATGATGTTAAGTGGACGACGTTCATCGGTTCCTACGTAGCGCAGGTTTGTAGCCTTTCGAGTTCTTCTGCCTGATTGGCCGGTTGGAGGCTTGCTCCACCGACACATTTCATCCAAACGTGGTCGAGTTTGTCGGCCAGTACGTCCCAGTCGTATTGCTCAACGACGACCTGGTAGGCACGATCGGCCATTTCGAGATGCTGTTGAGGATTGCCGATTGAATGAATCAGCGCGTCGGCCATGTCGTCGACCGACTCAACTTCGACAATGTGCTCGCCCGGTGCGAAGCAAAGCCCCTCGGCACCCACTTTGGTCGACACGACGGGCAGTCCGCAGGCGGCCGCTTCGATGATCTTCAGCCGCGAACCGCCCCCGATCCGCAACGGAACGGCCATTACGCCGGCACAGTGCATGAACGGACGCACGTCGGCCACGTCCGCGTGAAGCCGTACGTTCTGACTCTCGCCAGCGCGATCGACCAGCCATGCCGGTGGTTTACGCCCCACGATGACCAACCCGGCCGACGGGTGCCGCGACAAGACCCGTGGAAAGATCCGATCGAGCATCTGGGTGATTCCATCCAGGTTCGGCCGCCAGTCGAGGCTGCCCAGGAATAGGATTTGATTTGGATTACGTTCCATGTCGATTGGTTTGAAATAGGAGACGTCCACGCCGTTTTCGACGACGCTCACGCGCGGAGCGCCGAATTCGCGACGAGCCAGCTTCGCGTCTTCTTCGCTGACGGTGACCACTCGTGTCGCCTCGCCGAAGACGCATCGTTCAAACCTCTGGAACTTCTTCCATTGATGGCGGATGTACCATCGTTTGAGCGGGTTGGTTTCGTTCTCGTAATACCGCTGCCAAATCAACGACTCGACGTTGTGCGCCATGACGACGGTTACACGGCTTCCTCGCTTGTGTTTCGAGTTGGCGTTCAGCGCATCAAGTGATTCGGCGTACGGCGACCACTCGCAGTGCCACAGGTCCACGTGATGGCTTGATGCATACTTGGTGATGGCCTGCCGTAACGCTCGACTGGCATGGGTCTGGACCGAGTAGGGCAGCCGCGATGCGAGGTTCCAGGCAAGCCGTGCATAGAAACCAAGAGTTGGCCGCGAAGCCGAACCGGTTGGCGCGATTCGATCCACCACGATTGTTTGGATGCCTTGCGATCGGAAATACTGTTCCGCCTCGCACGCCTCCTGCTCGTCGGTGTTTCGATGGCAGATGTAGGTCAACCGATGGCGCCGCGCGAGTCGAAGCGTCAGGTTAAGCGTACGGATTCGCTTGCCCGATGTTGCCGGATACGGCAGCTCTTCGTCGACAATGGCGACTCTCATGATTTTCGTCCGATTGCGTATCGTGGTTCGTGCGCGTACCCAACGGGCTACGCATGGGTCGACGGCCGGGCCGCTAGAGGAGCATCTGAATCTGACGATTGACGCGCGCCGCAAATCGCCTCGACAAGCATACCTGCGCCTGCACCCAAATGGATGGCCAAAAAGACCAAAGGCAACCATGAAAGGACCGCCAGCTTTCGTTGTCGTATCGCGATCACTACCGAGGTAGCCAGCACAATCAATACATAAGTGAGAATTGCACCCAGATAGACCCGTAGCAGCCAGGTGGAGAGCCATGCGAGTCCTGGGCCGATTATGCAGCCAAGGACGAACAACCCCGGCAGGAAACTCTTGAGCGAAAGCGTCTCCGGGTGCTTTCGAAACAGCCGTACCCGGCCGCGTCCGTATCGCGCGAGTTGCCGGAACAGCCCCCGCAGATTCCCTCGGGGCCGATAGTGTACGGAGACGCTGGGCGTGAAGTAGCAGCGAAAACCGGCTCGATCCGCCCGGTAGTTGAATTCCACGTCCTCGCACGCATCGAAACGTTCGTCGAATCCGCCGAGCTCCTCGAAAACGTGCCGACGATAGGCCACACCGACACTGATGGCCGGTACGAATCGCTCTTTGGAGGAATAGATGTGCGAATCGGGATGATGTCCCAACCGAGATGAACGAGCGGCGGCTACGGCACATTGGAACGCATTTGCGTCCGAGACATCCTGAGGTTGCGGACGACCTACACAGTCTGCGCCCGTGGTGCGAAACGCGTCGGCCAGGTCACGGAGGTATTGGTCGTCGGCCAATTCGCAATGTCCATCAACGACCACAACGATGTCGCCGCGGGCCTGTCGGACGCCGATGTTACGTCCCGCACTGGACCATCGCCGTGGATTGGCATACAGCCGCACGTTGTTGTGGCGTTCGGCGATCTCCATCACAACCGGCACCGTCTCGTCTGTGGATTCTCCGTCGGCCACAATCAACTCGAATCGGTTCGCGGGATAATCCTGCGACAACAGTTGATTCAACACATTCCCAATGGACTTCGCCTCGTTTCTAACTGGGATGACGACGGTGATGAATGGCGTCCGGGGAAGCTCTCTTCGCTCCGAGAACGGCGGGGCGGTCGTCAACCTCAGTTCGCTCAACAGCCCGGAATCGGACCTAAGCGTTTGGCTATCGCCCGTAATTGTCGTGACGTTGGAACTCATGTTGGTGCCTGCAAGCCAACGTTGGGTTTCAAGGTGTCGGATGTCGGGTGTCAGGTGTCAGACCACTGAAACTCGATGTGTTAGACTTCAACGACCAACTCCTCCGACTCTTGGTCTTCGTTTCGTACACGCTCTTCGGGATCCAAGCCGGCTTTCTGAATCACGTCGCACAATCGTCCGAAACGAAATATTCCCAACAGTCTTTCGAGCTTTCGTTCGGTGCTCGCCAAGCCAACGCGGTGGCGGAATTGCGATGTCCACGAATCGCTGCCCATTTGGGGTTGCCCGGGATCCACCTCCCATGGATGAATGTAGAACACGAACGGTTGCTGACGCTTGCGATTGATTCCCTTTAAGCGGCGAATCGTCCAACCCAGCGGGAACAGCCGGAAATACCCGCCTCCTCCGACGGGCAGGTTCCAGCGACCGTATCGGGCGACTGCCGGTGGACATTCCACGATACGTCCGGACGGCGTGTCGATCGTATGCACGCCGAGTTGTGCGCCGGGGATACCGTACCGGTCGTGGCGGATGGGGAAGATGCTGGAATCGACCGAGAAGCCTTCTTCCGCCAGAATGTCGAGCGCCCAAAGTGACCGGTTCGTGATTGAGAAAGTCGGAGCGCGATATGCCACGACGTCGTCACTGATGATGTCCGTCAGAACAGCGCGTGATTCGCGCAGATCGCGGCGGAACTCGATAGGCGATTGTTCGTAGATCAGCCTATGCCAGTAGCCGTGCGAGCCGATTTCATGGCCTGCCTCGTGAATTTCCCGCACCAAACGCGCGTGCCGGCGCGCCACCCAGCCCAGGATGAAAAATGTCGCTGTGACCTCGTGACGATCCAACAAGGCGAGCAGCCGCCGCGTGTTGGACTCGACGCGCGGGGCAAAGCTGTCCCATTCGATTCGGCGGATGTGATCTTCGAACGCCGATACCTGGTAGTAGTCTTCCACGTCGACCGTGAACGCGTTCAACAGCTTGCCGTTCGACGATGCCTTGCCGTTGCCGCCGGCTGCCGTTTCCGGAGCCAGAACTGCAACAGTCGCGGGAGCGGGCGGCTCGCTGACGGCTTGGCGATCCAGCCCGGTGGATTGCAGCATTTTCCCGACATCACGGTGGAGCCCCATCCAGCGTTTGGATCGCTCGCCGCTGATTCCCAACAGATGAATCAAGGTACTCGCCACCACACGAGCATCCATGGACAAGCTGCCGTGCTGTACGTACTCGAGGTCCAATACGAGCTTGTGCCGAACGCTGCCCAAATCAACATCGGGATCCAGATTCACTTGAGCCAAGCCGGTGACGCCGGGGCGTACGGCCAGTCGGTTAAGATACTCCGGAATGTCCTCAGCCAAAGAAGGCACGAACTCGGGTCTTTCGGGCCGCGGCCCAACCAGTGACATGTCCCCTTTGAGCACGTTGAACAGTTGCGGAAACTCGTCCAGGTGCAATTTGCGCAACACTTTGCCAACGAAGGTCGTACGTGGATCGTTCTTCTGCGCCCATACGGCGCCCGTCCCCGCTTCTGCGTCCACTCGCATGGTGCGGATTTTGTACATCCAGAACACGCGGCCGTTTCTTCCGACTCGGATCTGGCGGAAGATCCCCGGGCCGCGAGAAGTAAGACGCACCAGCAGCACCAGCAGTCCGATGATTGGCAAGCCGGGTATTAGGAGCAACGTTGCCGCTACCAGATCGACGGCGCGCTGCCAACGGACGTACGGCTGCGGAGCGACGAAAGCGTCTTCCGCCGTCGCTCTCCAAGCGGACCAAAGGTCGACAATGTTTCCGTTGACGGATGCGAGGGAAGCGGCCAACTGCGAGGAATCCTCGGCCGCTGCAACGCGTTCGCCATTCACTCCAGGCGATTTGTTCGCTTTCATCAGTGTTAGTGGCTCATTCGTTTTTCTGGTGTCTTAGGGTGAACAAGATTCAGGCTTCCTCGCAGTGCATTTGACGATCGAAGTCTCTAAGTAATTTGCGTGTCCATCGTTGGGCCGCTCGCTTGTGCAGGAGCGTAGGGGTAGCGGCCGTAGCGGTAGGCATAGTGCTTGAAAGGAACGCCATTGAGGACGATCCCAACTGGGCAGACGTCGGCTGAAAACAGTCGCTCACAGGCTGCCTGTACTTTGTCGATCCGACTGACGTCCCACCGGGCACAGACGACGCACACGTCGGCAGTCTTGGCCAGGCAGAGGGCTTCGCTGGCGCCCAACACGGGCGGAGTATCAACGATCAAGTAACGATAAGACGAACGGATTTCGTCCAGCAGTGACTGAACGGCCTGCCTTCGGAATACGCGGTGCGGGCTGGTCGGCAATTTGCCCGCCGGGAGTATGTGGAGGTTTTCATATCGGCTAGCATGGATGGCGTCATGGATCGTGCAGCGACCGCTCAGCACCTCGCTAAGTCCTGGCTCCAGCGGCATTTCGAACAACCGGTGCGTGTCCGGCGATCGCGCGTCGCCGTCGATCAACAGAGTGTCTTCGCCGGTGGCGCGGGCGATGCTTACAGCCAACTGAGCTGCCACACTGGTTTTCCCTTCCTGGTTGGCAGCGCTGGTCACGGCCAGAACGCGCATGTGCTTCAACGGCTCGGACAGCATCAAGCAGGCCTGGAGGCCATCGATGCTTTCCTCGAACAACGCCAAGTCGCGATGGACAAGTTCGTTGGACAAACCACCGGAGCTAAGGCCGGATTTCGGCAATCGCGGTATTTCGGCCAGGACGCTCAAATTGCATGCCTGTTCGAGTTCTTCCCGGTCGGCCACTAGCCTCCGAGCGCGTTCCCAAACCAGCGCCAAGCCGAACGGCATCAAGAGCCCCAGCAGCGAAACGAGCGCCATCTTCTCGACAGATACCCATTCCACAGGTGTGGTCGGCACGGTTGCCGGCTTCAACAGACTGATTCTGGCCGGAGCGTCACTCTCGGTGCGAAGCTCGATCAGGCGAGTCGTAATTCGGTCGAGTCTCTCTTCAGCGAGAGCAAGTTCTTCTCGCCCGTAGCCCAATTCCAGCGTCTTTCCGCTAAGCTGTCTCGCCTCGTCGAAGTGGCTGTTGAGACGCTGCTGGAGTTTCTCGACTGTCAGTTCGCGGGCTGTCAGTTCGGTCCTTAGCTTGACATGCTCGTCTTTGAGCTCGTTCCGCACTTCTTTTTCGATATCCGGTCTGATGTGCCGGCGTAATTCTTCTCGCAATCGCGCAAGTGCTACTTCGTCCGATTTGATTTCCTGCGACAGTTGTTGATAGAAGGGATCCGCCTCGCCCGACGCAGATGTTGCCAAGATGTCGTGCAGCTTCAGACGCTTCTCGGCAAGTTGGTCGTTCAGCCCCTCGACGGCGGCACGTTCGTCGATGGCTGCGTCGAGCCGCGAATCCGAAACCTCGATACGCTCCGAGCCAAGCGTCTCGTCCAGCGCGCTGATTCGAGCTTTCAGCACCTCGCATCCCAGTTCCCCTTCGGCAAGACCCGTTTGCAGATCGTCGATTGGGCCACGCGACAAGGCTCCACTGTCGGCGCTGCCCGCGGACGTGCTGCCTGTTTCCACGGTAAGACCACGAAGCTTCTCGCGCAGTCCGGCCACCTCCCTTGACCTGGTTTCGCGTTCCTTCTCGAGCGTTGCGATGACCTGTTGGGTGTGGACAGCGGTGTCGCGATCCTGCAGATCCATGTAGGCATTCACCACGCTGTTGACGATTCGCTCCGACTTGATCGGATCATTCGTCTCCAAAGACACTTTGACCAGTTCCGAAGTCCCCGCCGGCCTGACTTCCAGCCGCTTGGCCAACCAATGCGTCTTGCCCTCCTCCGTGCCGTTTCCGAGGGTGCCGGATATGTCCGACTGGGTAACTACCGTTCCCAGCACCAATGGGCTGCGGAGCAGTTGGATCTGGGTTTCGGTAAAGGACTGCGAAAAATCGCGCGATTGAACGACGACAAAGGGCCTTGTCTCCTTGATTCGCAGCCACGCAGTGGCTTCGTACGCGGGTTCGTAGTTCACGTACACGGTCGCCCCAAGAACGGCGGCGAAGACCAAGCCCAGCGGGACGACCAGCTTCCACCATTTGCATAGAACGTTGACCACAAACTCGGCCTTGATAATGCCCATCGAACCGCCGCACGCCGGACGAGTAGCTCGCCGGTACGAAAGACGGCTGTTTGAGGGACACGGGGCGATGGGGCCATTCGATGGTCGAGTGGAGATGGTGGTTCCAGTCATACTATTTTCTTCCAACACTCCCGCGAAATGGCGGCAGACAGAGTCCGAGATTTCCACTTGGGTTCAAAGCACAATCCGTACCAGACCCGCTTGGCATCGCCGAACGCCAGAAAATGGGGGCTCATCACCGATAAAACTGATACAGGCGAGAATGAGTGCCTGTGGAGGTTCTTAGACAATGTTGCCGTGTCGCAACTGATGTTGCAGAGAAACCACATTCCGCATTCGATACCGTCCGCGAATGCTATGTTTCAGGGAAGGCTGACGCAGAAAGTAGGCTTATGCTCGGAATCGACACAATCAACCAACTCACGGACACGATCGTCGCACAGATCGGCGGAGATCACCCTAACCTGTTGAACAGGTATCCTTTGCGCCGATACATCGAATGCCTCGACCGATATCCCGAGCTTGCTCCCTATGACTACCGGAGCGCGGAAGTAGCGCATTACTGCGATGCGATCGTCCGCGAGACCTGCACAGGAACACTGGAGTCGTATCACAAACTCCTGTTACTCAGCTTGATCGCCAGAGCCCAGGACGAACTGGCCGGCAGCCGCCTTCCGGCTAACGTCAGGTCCATGTATGACGACAACTTCCGTCGAATCGCCCGGAGCATCGAGCGGGGCAACGTTCCGCCGGGTTTCTTCCGGCATCCCAAGTTCTGCAAAGAGCTGGCAATCTGCACGCGAAGGTTCATACCTGCCGGCGTGCAGAAGGTGCATTTGCACGGACTCCCCAAGAAATGCCTTCTGCGAAAGAGGCCCAGGGAACTGCGAAGCGCCGTTCGGCTGTTCGCCGAGCTTGGCGGCCTGAAACCTCTCTACGAGATGCATCTGCATGTGCGCGATCGCAAGGCGATGGCCCTCTTCAACCCTGAGGGCTGGACGCAATTCTACCGTACGGTTGCAGACCTATTAGAGATGCACCCGCGAGTCAAAGGAGCCTTCGGTTCCGGTTGGCTGTTCGATCCCCAGTTAGAGCATATCAGCTCGGAACTCGCGTATTTGCGGCATCTGGTTGCGGACAACGGAGGCACCGTATTCGGTCTCGGGCTTTGCGATGCGAGAGCCACAAAAGATGCCACTCGTATGTCTCCCGTTCGAAAGCGGCTGTACGTCGATGGAAAGTACACTCCGCGAGACTACTTGGTCGTTTGGCCGCGTAAGCCGTTAATCGCGTGGGCGCACACCCAACGCCAACTGCAGACCGAAAATGGCGAGGATAGGAGATTATGCTGCAGAAACTAGGTTTTCTATTCTTCGTTCTCCGCAAATGGGTCCCGCGGTACTTGGCCGCTTGCCGGCATCCTCGCCCAAGACCTGCTCATGTGATGTTCTGCATGGTCGACCACTTCGAGCCCGGTGCGGACGGTGTCACCCGTGACGTCGAGAAGGAACGGATGGGGGCTCTACTTTCTCAGTACCCGCGACTTGTGGACACTCACGCAGACGCGTACGGAAACTGGCCCAAAAGGACGTGGTTCTTTCCTCCGCACTACCATCGCTTCGGAAATCTCAAAGACCTAGTATCGCTGTGTGAGCAAGGATACGGCGAGGTGGAGCTTCATCTTCACCATGGAAAAAGCAAGCCTGATACGGCGGAAAACCTGGAGCGGACCATTAGGCTGTGTATCGAGGAGTACTCGCAATTCGGCGTATTCGGCACCGAACAGGATCGCAAGCGATATGCTTTCATTCATGGCGATTGGGCACTCAACAATTCACGGAAGAACCAGCAGTATTGTGGCGTGGACAACGAACTGCATGTGCTGAAAAAAACGGGATGTTACGCCGATTTCACATTTCCCTCGTGCAACGAGTCGAATCCGATGCAAATCAACTCGATCTACTACGCACAGGAAAACGCCGGCCCAAAGGCTCACAATCGAGGAAACCCTGTCCGTGCAAACCGCGGTCCTGGGAAAGGGCTGCTCATCGTACAAGGGCCCCTTCACCCGCTCTTTCTCGAAGGGCGCGCCTTCGGCCTTCGAGCGTTTGGCGATGACATTGCCTTGGGGAAACCGGGCAGTGCCCAGCGGGTAGATCTTTGGATCAAGACTTGGATTCACGTCCAGGGCAAGCGAGATTGGGTGTTCGTCAAAGTCCATACGCATGGAGTTGAGGATGCCGAGGTGGTCCTCGGAGCGGACATGGATGAATCGTTCGGCTATATGGAGGACGAGTACAATGACGGCGGGGATTATGTTCTCCACTACGTAACTGCGAGGGAGCTTTACAATATTGTGAAGGCGGCTGAAGCCGGAGAGGCCGGTGATCCGGAGCAGTATCGGGACTTTAGAGTGTCTCGACCCAGTTATGATTCCTCGCCGAAGATATCTGAGGCTTCCGATGAATTGAGAAATGCAGTCTACGAAACGTACACTGACTGAACGTGTCTGTCCCTTACGCTGTCAAGCACGCCCCGTGCCGGCTGAGATTGGTGGAATATTACCATGCCAAAAAGAGTGAGTGTCGTTGTTCCGACTTACAACAGCGCACGATTCATAGGACGAGCCGTGCGGAGCATTAGGCGCCAAGGACGCTCAGACATGGAAATAGTCGTCGTGGACGACGGTTCGCATGATGAAACGGAACAAGTAGTCCGGGAACTCTCCGAAGGCAACTCAGAGGTTATCCTCTGCAGGAACGACCGGACAAAAGGTCCGTCCGGAGCCAGGAATACGGGGATACTGAAGGCTTCCGGCCAGTACATAGCCTTCCTGGATTCAGATGACGAGTGGCTGGAGAATCATCTCTCTGATGGGATGAGGTTTCTGGATGGCCATCCAGAGATTGACGTCTTGTTCGGCAATTTCGAAGTTGTAGAACACGAGACCAATCGCCATCTATTCACTTGGTTCGACCAAAAGCGAACCCTGCTATCACTTGATGCACTGGAGATCGAGGAGGGGTTCCATTCGATACAGGACAATCTGTTCATCGCCTTGGTAAAGGAAAGCTCCTTCCACGTCAGCTCGGCTATCATAAGGCAGGACGTCTGCAAGAACACGCTTTTCAACGAGTCATCATGTTCCTCAGAGGACAGAGATTTCGCCATCAGGCTCGACAGACGAAGTGGCGCTGCATTCGCCTACAGGGACGAGCCAACTCACATCTACTACAGGCACCCAACATCGCTGACCGGCGGGAACGGCTTGGAGGATAGCAAGATCTTATTGAAAGACACAATGTACCTCTACAATGGATACCTGGACGAGTTTGAACTGTCAAAGGGCGAAAGGCATACGATAAGATCGCTGTTATCCGAGGACTACTTGGACTTGTCCTACGTCCAACGGAAGCAATCTGATTTCCGAGCTGCAGTAGGAAGCACAGTTTCGAGCGCAAGGAATAGGCTTGGCGTAGGCTGCGTGATAGAACTGGCGAAGATAGCCGGCGAGTGGGTTCTATCGAGGAGGAATCTGGCGAAAAACCAGGATTGCGTCAGACGATAGCGATTGGATTTCCTCTACCACGGGCTTAGAAGTTAGACCGAGGGTTGCCACCACCGCGCAACACCGGGCCGGACAACCTGGTAGCGGTTCCGGTTGCCAGGAGCACGAATCCCATCACGCGTTCCAGGGGCGCCATCAGTTTGGCGATGCTCGTATCGAGCGCCACCATCTTGTCTTCGGCGATAAAGATGCGATCGCCCGGAAGGATCTGGTAATTCGTGTCGTGTGATCCGAGTGCGGTGATCGCTTCCCAGGAGACCGGGAGCATTTGGATTCGCCCGGGCTCGTGCGTGGGACGAGCGATCCAGATCTTCTTCGAAGAGACTTGTTCCAGACCGTTGATGTGCGAAATGGCATCCAACACGGTCTCGTTACCGGTCACCGGCAAACGATAGACGCCGTCGCCCAAACCAGCGCCCTGCATGATGATGTAGTACACCTTGCTGTTATAGGCATACACGTCGACCGAGACTTCGGGATCCTCGAGAAATTGGGACAGGTGCATTTCGATGGCGCGTTTCGCATCAGCGACCGTCTGCCCAACCACCGAGACGTTGCCGTAGCTGCCCAGCGTAACCGTTCCGTCGGGGCCAACCAGGTGCTCGCCCGTAATCTGCTCCTTGGCGGCGATGCTGGCCAAGCTGATCGAAACCACAGGATCGCGCAAGTATTGTCGAAGGTGTCCTCGGATCGCGGTCTCTGCGTCCTCAGCCGACTTCCCAGCCACCTTGACGGCCCCGTAGCGAATTCCCAAGTCGACAAGGCCACCCGGTTGTACCAGGTAGATTCCCGCGATCGGAGCGTCCGGCAGTGTTCCCCAAGCTTGAATGTGGACGGAATCCAGTGTTCGCAAGTGGTACGGCGGCCGCGGCACCACGTGAATCGCGTCGATTCGGAGGATGTCGGGAGGTTCGATCACATACTCCGGCAATGTGGTCTTCCACATCTCGCGGGGCATGCTGCCACAGTCCATCATCGCTGGCGGCATGCCGTTGGGCTGCGTTGGAACGCTCTGGCAACCGCTGCTGGCCAATAACACGCTGAGGACTAAGACATGGAGCAGAGCGCCTGCTGTGAAACGAAGGCAATACATCAGCCACACCGCCGTATCTGTTGGAGCGATCTTCGGGCGAGAGGATACCGTACATGCCTCAATATCGGCTCGACTGTTCTCATCACTTCCACCAGAACACGCCATGCGCCGCATGCCATGAGGGGCGGCGCCGAAAGATCGTGACGACCGATACGATCGACATTGGCGAAGTCGGCATACCTGCCGCACGTTTTCGCTAGTTTCCCCAGCCCGCAAGGTCGCGCCCTGCAAGCCGTGGGCTATGTTCCTATAGCAAGGCGCGTTTGCGCGCAGTCTCCCTATCTCCAACACCTTTTGTCAAACGAATCATCTGACAATGTGCGGCATCGCCGGAGTCCTGAATTTCGACGCGGAAACCGCGGATCGAGTGCTGCTGGAACGCATGATAGCGCCGCTTCGACACCGCGGGCCGGACGACCGGGGCGTTTTGGTCGACGGACCAGCCGGTCTCGCTCATGCTCGGTTGAGCATCATCGACCTGGACGGCGGCCGGCAACCAATGCCGAACGAAGACCACTCGATCTGGGTCACCTTCAACGGCGAGATCTACAACTACGTCGAACTCCGCGAGACGCTTCGCCGCAAAGGCCATCGCATGGCCACCAGGTCCGACACCGAAGTGATCGTGCATATGTACGAAGAATTCGGCGACCGATGCGTCGAGCACTTCAACGGGCAATGGGCACTGGCCATCTGGGACCGTCCACGCCGGCGGCTGTTTCTTTCGCGCGATCGTATGGGAATCCGTCCGCTTTACTACACCACGGCCGGCGGCAAGTTCCTTTTCGCGTCGGAGGTCAAATCGCTGTTCGTGGATCCGGACGTGCCGCGTAGGATTGACCCACGAGGCTTGAATCAGCTATTCACATTTTGGTCGCCACTACCGCCCACGACGGTGTTCGATAACATCTTCGAACTCCCGCCCGGTCACAATCTGATCGTCGAAGACGGGCGGTTGCGAGTCGGGCAATATTGGCAACTGGAATACGATCCAACGCCGAAAGACGAGCAACACTGCGCCGAACAGTTGCTCGAACTGCTGCTGGATGCCACACGATTGCGACTTCGCTCGGACGTTCCAGTCGGCGCGTATCTCAGCGGCGGGTTGGATTCCACGGTGACCACGGCGCTTATCAAGCAAGCGACCGACGCTCATCTGCGGACCTTCTCGATCACGTTCGAAGACGACGAGTTCGACGAAAGCCAACATCAGCAGGCGGCTGTCAAATCGCTTGGCACCGATCATCAGTCGATCCGCTGTACGTCCGCAGACATTGGTCGCGTGTTCCCCGAGGTGATTTGGCACGCCGAGCGACCTGTGTTGCGCACCGCACCAGCACCGCTGTACCTGCTGTCCGGCCTGGTGCACGACGAGGGCTACAAGGTCGTGGTCACCGGCGAGGGTGCCGACGAGATGCTTGGTGGCTACGACATTTTCAAAGAAGCGAAAGTCCGCCGGTTCTGGGCCGCTCAGCCGGATTCCGTCTTCCGCGCAAGACTGCTGGAAAAACTGTATCCGTACATGCCCGGCCTTCAAGCCCAGTCGCTTGCCTATCGCAAAGCGTTCTTTCACGTGCGCCCCGACGACTTGGCCAACCCGTTCTTCTCGCACTTGCCGCGATGGGAACTGACTTCGTGGTTGAAGCGGTTCTTCTCGGACGATTTGAAATCGCAACTGACCGACCACGATCCATACGCCGAGCTTCTGGCACGATTGCCTGACGAATATGCCGACTGGCATCCTTTCTGTCAGGCCCAGTACCTGGAGACAACAACGCTTCTGCCGGGATACATCCTATCGTCGCAAGGCGACCGGGTCGCCATGGCCGGCTCGGTAGAAGGCCGGTTTCCGTTCCTGGATCACCGCCTGGCAGAAATGGCCGCGCGAATGCCCGTGCGATGGAAGATGAAGGGACTGAACGAGAAATACATCCTGAAGCGAGCTGCCGGGCACATGATTCCCCACTCGATTGTGGCTCGCAAGAAGCAGCCCTACCGGGCTCCGGATGCGAAGAGCTTCTTTGCCAACGGCAGCGGTACGCCACAGCATGAGTATGTGGATTCGCTATTGCACTCCGAGCGCATCCGAGAAGACGGCATCTTCGATCCCAAAGCCGTCGAGCGATTGGTTGCCAAGGCCCGAAAGGGCCGCGTTATTGGAATCAAAGATAACATGACCCTGGTCGGGATTCTCTCGACGCAGTTGGTCGTCGATCAGTTCATTAGAGAGTTCGACGCGTGCCACGATCGTTCGGCGGCATCTCTGGCCGACCAATCCCAATACGGAGTTGGGCGACCCCAACACCAGATACCGTTGCCAGAAGGAAAACTTGCAGGCGCCGACTACGCCTATCCTGTCTATCAACCTATCGAGGAGTGAAACAACGTGAACGACATTGCGCAGGCATTACGTGAATTCGTTCAGGAGAATTTCCTGTTCGGGCAAGACGCCACTTTCTCCAGCGACGACTCGTTTCTGGAACAAGGAATCATCGACTCTACGGGCGTGTTGGAGTTGGTGACGTTTCTGGAGGAGCAGTTCGAGATCGCAGTCGACGACGACGAACTGGTGCCGGAGAACCTGGATTCGATCGACAACCTTTGCCGATTCATCGCGTCCAAGCGTGAGTTGTCGGAGGTTGCCGGTTAGCCCTCGCGGGCCCGCCGCCAAAGCGCATCGCGCATCCCCGTTTAACCCGAAGCCGAAGGCGATGGCGGGCAATGGACGGTCCATGCGTTGCACCCGCCATCGCCTTCGGCTTCGGGTTAAACGGGCTTGGCTATCGGTCACATAAGAAGTGGAGAACACGACATGCAACTGGAATCGTTCCTGGAAACCAGCGCAACACAGTTCCCCGACAAGATTGCACTCGTCTGCGGCAAACAGCGATTGACCTACGCCGAGTTGGATCAACAGTGCAACCGCTTGGCGCACGCGCTTCTGGCCGAGGGAATCGAGCGTGGCGACCGAGTGGCCGTATACCTGGACAATTCCGTCGAGGCCGTTGTCTCCGTCTTCGCCATCCTGAAGGCCGGGGCCGTCTTCATGATGGTCAACCCGACCACCAAAGCCGATAAACTCACCTACGTCCTGAACAATTCGCGAGCCGCCGCTGTGATTCTGCCGGCACGCGCGATCAGGACGCTTCACGAATCGCTCGCCGACGCACCGCACCTTCGTCACGTTGTCATCGTGGGCGATGCAGTACCCGACGATCCGGTGTCTGGGAAGGCCTGCTTCGGCTTCAACGATCTGGCCGAACGCCATCAAACCGATATCCTGCCCCCGCCCAAAAGGGCCATCGACGTCGATCTGGCGGCCTTGATCTACACGTCCGGATCGACCGGCAATCCCAAGGGCGTGATGGTCACGCATTTGAATATGGTCAGCGCCGCCACGTCGATCACGACTTATCTACGCAACGTGCCGGAAGACATCATTCTGAACGTACTTCCCCTGTCGTTCGACTACGGTCTGTACCAGGTTCTCATGTCGGCCAAGATCGGCGGTACAGTCGTGTTGGAGCGGTCGTTCACTTATCCGCACGCTGTCATGCAGAAGCTGGTTCAGGAGAAGGCGACCGGCTTCCCGCTGGTCCCCACCATCTCGGCGATCCTCCTGCAGATGGATCTGGGCAAGTACGATCTGTCGCATCTCCGCTATGTATCCAACACGGGCGCTGCTCTGCCCAGCGAACACATCTTTCAGCTACGCGAGTTGTTCCCGCACGTTCAGGTCTACTCGATGTACGGCCTGACAGAGTGCAAGCGAGTCTCCTATTTGCCGCCGGAAGATGTCGACCAGCGGCCCACGTCCGTCGGCCGCGGCATGCCAAACGAAGAAGTGTACATCGTCGACGAGAATGACCGTCGCGTCGCTCCTGGCGTTGTGGGTGAATTGGTCGTCCGCGGCTCGAACGTGATGAGAGGATACTGGGAACTGCCGGAAGAGACCGGCCGGATGCTGCGCCCCGGGCCACTGCCGAATGAGAAGGTGTTGTACACTGGCGACCTGTTTCGCATGGATGAAGACGGCTATCTGTATTTCGTCGGGCGCAAAGACGACATCATCAAGAGCCGCGGCGAGAAGGTCAGCCCCAAAGAAGTCGAGAACGTGCTGTACAGCCATCCCGAGGTGGCCGAGGCTGCCGTCGTCGGAGTGCCGGACGCGATTCTCGGCCAGGCGATCAAGGCGGTGATCGCACCAAAGGATGGCTGCCAGTTGAGCGACAAAGAAATCATGCGCTATTGCGCCGGCCGCCTGGAAGATTTCATGGTTCCCAAATGGGTCGAGGTACGACCCTCGTTGCCGAAGACGGGCAACGGGAAAATCGATAAACGCGAACTTTCCGGAGTCTCTGCATGATCGCCAAAACGCGTACCACTTCCTTCTCCAGCGATGTACTTCGGATCGATCCGAAATCGGAAGTTCAACGAATTGTTGATGCGGTGAAGGACCAGGTATTCAACCAGTTGCGCCGGAAGGGCGTCGTGCTGGGCCTGTCAGGCGGCGTGGATAGCAGTGTGGCTGCAGCGTTGTGCGTCGAGGCTCTTGGAGCAAACCGAGTGTTCGGGCTGTTCATGCCCGAACGCGACTCGTCCGGCGACAGCCTCGCGCTGGGGGAAATGCTTGCCGGACATCTGGGCATCGAGGCAGAGTTGGAAGACATCAGCCCCGTTTTGTACGCCGCCGGCTGCTATCGACGGCGCGACGATGCCATCCGCAGCGTGTTTCCCGACTACGGACCGGGGCATAAGTCGAAACTCGTGTTACCCGACCTTTCGGACGACAGCCCTTATCGCGTCTTCTCCATTGTCATCCATTCGCCGGCTGGCGAAGTCGCCCGTAAACGTCTGCCGCTCGGAGCCTACCAGGAGATCGTGGCGGCGACGAATTTCAAGCAGCGAGTCCGCAAGATGATGGAGTATTATCACGCCGATCGCCTGCGATACGCCGTGGTGGGCACGCCGAACTGGCTCGAATACGATCAAGGCTTTTTTGTCAAGAACGGAGACGGCGCTGCCGACCTGAAGCCGATTGCACATCTGTACAAGACTCAGGTCTATCAACTGGCCGAGTACCTTGGAATCCCCGACGAGATTCGCACTCGTCCACCCACGACCGACACGTATTCGATGGAGCAGTCGCAAGAGGAGTTCTTCTTCTCGGTCCCCTATCACGTCCTCGATCTCTGCTTGTACGCCCTCGACCACGAAGTGCCCGCAGACGACGTGGCCAGTGCCGTTGGGCTCACGCCCGATCAAGTCGAGCGAGTCTACCGCGACATTGAAGCCAAACGCAAGGCAGCCCACTATCTGCACGAGCGACCGTTGCTGGTCGAGAACGCGTAGGCCGATTGTTCGTAGTACCGCCTTCAGGCGGTCGATCCCGTCATCAGCGTCTCCGTAATCACGGGCCGCCTGAAGGCGGTACTACGAACCAACAGCAAGGAAAGTCTTTGGCACGGGCGAGGCAGACCCCCTATAATCATCCTCAGCGTTTCCCTCAACGCGCCCGCCACAGTGCCAACCATAAAGGAGTTGACGATGACTCGCTCGCTGATCCAAGGGAGCTTCTCGTGGCTCGCTCTTCTGGCCGCCATCCTGGCGACCACCGTTGCCGCGGCCGGCGACAAACAAGCCGGCAAATTGAAGGCCCGTCACAAAGCCGGGCAGACGTTACTGACGTTCACCGAAGTCGACCCGCCCGTGACCGAGGACTCGATTCCTGCCCGCGAACTTCAGAACCTGCGGCGAAAGCTGAAGGAAGATGGTGCGATCACGTACCGCATCTACCGCAGCGAATCGCCCTTTAGGTCCGTGGAAGGCATGGAACCGATTGCCGAATTGCCGCCGCTGACTTGCTGGAACGTCGACTACTTCGGTTCGATCCGTCCCGAACACATGGCATTACGATACGTCGTCCAGGAAGGAAAGGACCCAGTGCCGCCGGGCACCGGTATCTGTGCATACAATCCGTCGAAAGCCGGCAAAGCCTACTACGCCGTAACGGTTGTGATTGACGGCAAGGAAAACACGAAAATTGGCCCGGACAACTCGCTCGCCGCGCCGATCGAGGAATCGGTTGGGCAAGGAGTACCGATCCTGCAACGTACCGTCAAGCCTGAACGCTTCGCGTATGTCGAAAACCCCACTTTGCACTACTACGTTCGTTGGGAGTCGCCACCCAACTGCTCGGTCCAAGGCAAACCGATCGACTACTTGGTGGGCATCCCACCGGAGTTGGCCAAACCCGCGCCGGTTGGCCTGCACTTGCACTGCTGGGGTGGGTCGCTGAACGGCGGCTACGGTTGGTGGTATCAGGCCGAGCAGGGCCACATACTAATCGCCTCGAATCAGGTGCCCTACGACTGGTGGACCGGATACCACGAGCGTTACTGGGACGGCAATCCCAACCAGCAGGAATGGAAACAAGGCGTCGTCCATCCCTATTCCCAGCGTCGAACGCTTTCCTTCCTGGAATGGGCAGCCACCCAGTGGGACGTGGACCTGAGCCGTACTCACGTGGCCGGCAACTCGATGGGCGGATCTGGGGCCCCGATGTTCGCCATTCGCCATTCGGATCGAATCGCTTGGGCCACGGGTTGGGTAGGCGTCCACATACCCGCCAAGACGCCGAGGTTCAAAAATTCGTACGCCAACGTCTACGGCCAGCCCAAATGGAACATCAAATTCGAAGACGGCACGCCGGTCTGGGACTACTTCGACGATACGTGGTATCTGAAGCAGCATCCGAAAAAGGAGATCGGCTTGATCTGCTTTTCCAACGGCAAGAACGACGGTGCCATCGGCTGGGAGCAGGCGGCCGAATTTTACCGAGCGCTCCAGGAGACGCGACGACCGCACATCTTCGTCTGGGGACAATCCGGGCACGGCCAACGAGCCCGCTTGCCTGTATCGCTAGCCGACCGCTACATGCCAATGGATCTGCGTACCGATCAGAGCCAGCCCGCCTTCACCGACTGCAGCCTGGACGACGATCCCGGAAACGGCGATCCCAACGATGGCGACCGGGAAGGTCAGAGCAATCTGTACCTGTTCTGGGAAACCGACAACGTGGTCGACACGAAAGACTCGTGGCAGATGACCGTCGGACTGGTCGCGAAGGCCCCCGAGGACGCCTGCACGGCCAGCATCACCCCACGACGAGTCCAACAGTTCAAACCGGCGCCGCGGACGCAAGTCAAATGGACCAACACATCCATCGACACCGGCAAGGTGGTCGAGACCGGTGAAGCGATCGTCGACCATTTGGGCCTCATCACTCTGTCGGAAGTGCGAATCCAGAAAGGCAAGAACCGCATAGCGATCAGCTTGTGAGAAACGATCCGTGGTTGTCCTGCATGGGGGTTCCTGCGAGTGTTTGCAGACTCTCAGAACGAACTGCTTGGCGAGGCGGAAAGACATTCTGGCGAAAGCGACCGACGAGTATCGGGAGATTTTCGAGAAGTACCGCGCTCGGTTGGCTGAAATCGAGTCACGCGTCATTCAGCGACATCCAAAGGTAACTTCACACTAACGCTGGTCCCCTTGCCGGTGTGACTCTCGATCGCGGCTCTCCCGCCAAGTAGTCGCGATCGTTCTCGTATGCCGACCAGACCGAAAGATCTGGGTTCTATCTTGTCAGGATCAAAACCGACTCCCCAGTCTTGGATATCCACGCAAATCAAGTCGTCTTCTTCCGTAAGGCGAACCTGGATCCTTTCGCTTTGGCTGTAGCGACACGCGTTTATCAAGGCTTCCTGCACGATACGAAAAACGCTGTTCTCCAATTGCCGCGGCAGGCGGACGGACGTGACACTGGTCTCGACTTCGACCTTCACGTCATTGTATTGCTCGGCATCACTGCCCAGATGCTTGATCGCCGCCACCAAGCCGGCTTGTTCGAGAATCGGTGGCTGCAGGCCGCTGATCAAGTGGCGCGATTCACTGATTGCCTTTGACAGCAGTTCGAGACTCCGCTCCAAGTTACGAGCCGCCGCCTCTGGATCTCGGTCTTCACGGCGACCGTGCGTATCCAGATTCATCTTGGCCCCGATCAGATCTTGGATGAGACCGTCGTGTATTTCGTAGGCGATCAATCGACGTTCGTGGTCGCTCGATTCCAAAAGCCGTCTCAGGGTGCGGCGTTCCCTCTCAAGTGCCTCGTGAGCCTCCTTTCGCTCGGTGATATCGCGAAAGAAGCCAACTTGACAACGCCGTCCGGCGTAGATGACGTGATTCGTGGATATGTCCGCATAGAAAACGCTCCCGTCTTTCCGCAACACGGGCAGACCGTCGGCTACTCCATAGCGGTCGTCGGCCTGAGCATCGAAGATGTCCAGCACGTCGTCCAATTGCTTCGGGGGATGAATGTCCATGACGGACATCGAAAGGAGTTCGACATCGGAATACCCGAGCATCTGGCAGATCGCACGATTTGCCCGGACGAATCGTTTTGTCTTGACGTCGGCAACCAGCAGGCCGTCAACCATTCCTTCGCAGATGGCCTCCAGTTCCGCGTGGCTTTGCCACAGCGCCTCCTGTAGTTGTTTCCGCGCGGTGATGTCCCGGACGAGTGCCATCAGGGCTTTGGGATTTCCCGATGCGTCTGGGATCACGGCCGCAGTTATCTCGCCGTCGAAGCGACTTCCGTCTTTCCGGACAAGACGGTACTCCACGCCTCGGGTCACGCCTTCTGCCAGCGTCTCCTGCAGATTGCTCTGAAACTTCTCGTGATCGCCCGCCTCGATGAAGTCCAGCGGGTTTATCCCCAGCAGATCCTCCAAGCGTTCCGTACGATAAAGCCTGAGGGTCTGCTGCGACGCAAACGTGATGCGGCCTTCCAAGTCGGCCAGTATGACCGCTTCGGGCGAAGCCTCCACCAAGGCCCGATACTTCCCCTCGCTGTCTTGCAGGGAACTGTTCGTTTTCTCTAGTTCCTCCAGCGCACGCGTTCGTTCCTTGTCCAACGCCTCCAATCGGGCAACATGCTGTCGCAGCTCCGCCAATTCTGCGATCAGTTGCTCTCGATATTTGCTCGACTCGTTTCCGTCGTCCGGCTCGTTGAAAGACATGTTGGATTCACCTCCGAAGCCCATCGGGCTGGCGAGGGCCGGAATGGGTGCCTTCAAGAATCGCTCACACCTTCATTCTGCAGAGGACACGTCCGGCACTGGCCTATCCCATTCTTCGTGCCCCAAGAGGGGCAGGCAATGGCCTAATTTGTCGGAATCGACGCTTGATACGAGTCCAGTTCCAAGCTTGAATGGTAGCGGCGCGGATTTGCTCCTTGCGAAGAGGGTCGCCAACCATGTGGAACGATATATTTTGGCCTTTGCTGACCGGCTTGCTGAATATGGGGTTGGCGACGGCGGCGACCGTTCACATTGTCCTGTGGAAGCGGGACAGCCGAGCGGCGATCGCTTGGGTGGGACTGGTTTGGCTGGCGCCCGTGGTGGGCGTGCTGGTGTATTTCTGCTTCGGAATCAATCGGATTCAGCGGAAGGCCACTTCGCTCAGGGTCCGAGAATCGTGGAGTCCCGACGTCGAGCCGCAATTGACGCCGGAAGATGTCGAACGACGCGACGAGTTGACCGTTCGCCATCCCAATCTGCCGGGCCTGGCGGCGGTGGGGCGTCACTTGACCGAAAGGCCTATTCTGACGGGGAACCAGATCGAACCGCTCGTCAACGGCGACGAGGCCTACCCGGCCATGTTGGACAGCATCAATCAGGCCGAACACTCCGTCGCGTTTCTGAGTTACATCTTCGACAGTGATCGAGCTGGTGATGCATTCTTCGAAGCGCTCGTCCGGGCCAAGGATCGCGGCGTCGAAGTTCGTGTGTTGATCGACGGTGTCGGTTCGCGATACAGCAAGCCTAATATGGTGCGCCGGCTGCATTCGGCCGGTCTCATGGTCGCTGCGTTCCTGCCGACACGCGTGCCGCGATTGTTCAAGTACGCCAACTTGCGCAACCATCGCAAGATCCTAGTCGTCGACGGCAGGATTGGTTTTACCGGGGGGACAAACATCCGCGAGGGTCACTGGCTCTCGCTCGATCCAGAGTCGCCGGTCCAGTGCGTGCATTTCCTTATCAAAGGGCCTGTGGTTCACCAATTGCAGGAAGTGTTCGCCATCGACTGGGCCTTTGCTAGCGGCGAGTCGCTTGGCGGCGAATTGTGGTTTCCGGCCATCGAGCGATCCGGCCCGGTGTGGGCACGTGGCATTCCGGATGGTCCGGACGAAGACTTCGAGAAAATCTCTGACACAATCCTTGGCGCATTGTCGGCAGCCACCAGTGACGTGCGCGTCGTCAGTCCCTATTTCCTGCCGGATGCCGCGTTGATCCGGGCGCTCAGCGTGACAGCCATGCGAGGTGTCGACGTGCGAATCTACCTCCCAGAAAAGAGTAACATTCCGGTCGTCAATTGGGCGACGGTCGACCAATTGTGGCAAATGCTCGAAAAAGGATGCCGGATCTTTCTCACGCCGCCTCCGTTCGATCATACGAAACTGCTGGTGATCGACGGCGTTTGGGCCCTGATCGGTTCTACGAACTGGGATGCGCGCAGCCTACGGCTGAACTTCGAATTCAATGTGGAATGCTACGATGAAGCGTTCGCCACCAAACTGAACGAATTGATCGTCGAAAAAGCGCGCGTTGCCCGCGAGATTACGCAAAAGGAAGTAGACAGCCGCCGCTTTCTCGTGCGGATGCGAGACGGCCTTGCGCGGCTGCTGTCGCCGTATCTTTGAGTTGCCGCGGCGTTTGGCCAGGGCACAATATCGTCGCGCTGCCGACGAATACCATGCTGCGTCTTCGTTTGACCCCAATACCGTTCAGTCTTGCGTGGATGCTTAGTGGGATAGGCTTCCAGCCTGTCGTATCTAGTAGTCGAACTGCTTGGCATCCCATGATGTTGTGCAAGCATGACAGGCAAGATGCCTATCCCACGTGAAAATTGAACGGTACTGGGGTTAAACGACGTCGAACACCGCAGGAATTGGGAACGCAATCAGTATGTTCGTTTGGGACCAATTCGTCGACCTGCTTCGAGCTGCCATCTTCGCCTATTCGCAAGCGTGCGGCGGGAGCATTGGAACCGGTATCGTCGCCGTCACGTTGCTCGTGCGGTTGGCCATGCTGCCGCTCACTCTGCGCCTGTCAAGATTGTCGGCAGCTCATCAGGAGGCGATGCGCAAGCTCAAGCCCGAGCTGGACAACCTAAGGTCGCGATTCAGAGGCCGACCGGACCGCTTGGCTGAGGAAACACAACGGCTGTTCCAGCGCGAAGGCGTCTCGCCGCTGCCGCTGGGTGGCTGCGCCGGCATGTTGGTTCAAGTTCCTATCTTTTTGGGACTCTTCACCGCAGTTCGTCGTTGTGCAGCGCTCGGCGGACGCTTCCTCTGGATTCGCAACATCGCCAAACCAGATTTCCTACTGACCGCCGCCGTAACCGCGCTCACGTCCGCGACATTGATAGTCGGCGCGCACGGGCCCGATCAGAACAAATGGCTGATGGCGGCCGTTTCGGCAATTGTCACATTCATCGTGCTGGTAACCATGCCGGCTGGAGTTGGTTTATACTGGGGCGCATCGGGACTTGTGAGCTTGCTGCAATCAGCACTGATCCGACGCGGTAGTGCCGTGAACTGACTCCCCAACGGAACAGTTGTTGGAGTTCGCGCTTCAGCGTGGGAAAGAAACACGCTGAAGCGTGAACTCCAACGAAGAAACGTACCACAAGACGAGTCGGGCTCGTCTACAATCCAGAGAACGGAGCGAATCATGGGACATGATAATCGTCAACACGGATCCGCCGGTACCGTCTTGGCCATCGTGGCTGTCATTGCAGTGCTGCTGTTGGGTGGCCTCGTGCTGTTGGGGGTTGGAGCGTGGTTCTTCGTACGCACCGAAGCAGAGCAGGCCGAAGTGGTTGCAGTAAGACAATTCGATCAGGCCGTCGCAGAAATGGAGAAGTATGAAGAGCTAACGGCTCAGGTGGAAATCGAGGAGTTGGCAAAGGCCGCAGAGCCGGAAGCAGCCGCGCGAGAGTTCACCGTCGAACTCAATCAGGACGGCAGCATGTCGGTCGACGACGAACCGACGGATTTGGACGGTCTGAAAGCTCGGATCCAAGGAGCCGCGCAGAACGGAAGTGTCCGGCTGGCCGTTCAACTGAAAACAGATCCGCGCTGTCTGGTCCAGCACGTGATTGCCGTGCAATCCGTCTGCCGTGAAATGGGCATCCAGGACATACACATGAGCATATCGGAGACACCGCCATCGGCCGCCGCCGTCGAAGATGCCTCGACCAGCGAGGCAACCGAACTCCCGTAGCAACATGTACCGAAACAGCTTCCCGGTTTTCCCAGTGTGCCACTGCTCGAAACGAACAGCGTTTGCCATGTCTGGCCGCTTTCCATCGTTTCGAGCAGTGTTGCGCTGCCGCGCGATGCACCACTGCTGGGAATCGTGGTAGGTCGGGTGGGGTGGATGACGCGTCCGATTCCCAGCAGTGGCACACGTTGCGAGCAGCCAAGTCGATCCACTGCGATGCACGTCACACCCAACGGCCGTTTTCCAATGGCCGGCGATTTGTACCTCATCTGACGTTTGACAGGAGGCCATGATATGGGACTTTTCTGGGACCTGATGCAACAAAGCCAGATATCAGAACAGAAATCAAAAGCGAATTCGCTTGAAACCCGAGTGACGAATCTGGAGAGAGAGTTGCATGCCACTCGCCGACTTCTCCATCACCTCGTGAAGGTTCTCGAAGAGAACTTCGGCAAAGATTTCGACGGAGACGGCAGGATCGCGTGACCGGCAAGCCCCGTCTTTCCGGGGGATTCGCTAGCACCAGCGGTGAAACCGCTCAAGTGTGTCGCAACGGCCAGGCGATACAACCTGTGAGGCTCCGCGCCGAGTCTCCGTTATAACGGCGCCTCCCCCATAGTAGCCAGCAGGTCTCAACCATCGGATTTCGTCTTGACCGAAGTTTCGAATGTTGAGACCATCCGCGACCCCTCAACGGTCAGGTGCAAAGATGAAAGTTAAGCTATCCATTCTGATGCTGCTGTCCCTTTCGTCCGTGTCCTTTGCTCAGTCGCCGTACCATCACCGGGACCGAGGTCTGGTTTTGGGCGGCTTGGTTGGAGCTCTGACCGGCGGAGCGATCGGCCGGGACAACGGTAACACAGCGGCGGGTGCGGCCATCGGCACGGCCGTAGGCGCTCTAACCGGCGCGGCCATCGGCGATTCGGTCGACACGGACATTGCCTGGCAAAACGCTGCGAACCAGCAGAGATACGCCGGACAGATCTCCCGAGCGGTCACGGTCCAGGACGTCATTTCCATGACGCATGCGAGACTGAGCGAAGACGTTATCATCACACATGTGAGGACCAACGGCATTGTCCGCCGTCCGCAACCGGCGGACCTGATCACGATGAGCAATTCAGGGGTCAGCGATGCAGTGATACGAACAATGCAAACGGCACGATTGGCCACGTCACCGCTACCCCCGCCCCCGTCGTATCGTAACAGGGTTATCGTCCAGGAGCACCGCTACGTCACTCCGTACCATCCCGCACCAACGTGCTATCCCGCACCGACGTGGTATCACCATCACCGGCCCCACCATGTGCACTCGTACCACCGCAGCCCCAGTGTCCACTGGGGTTTCTCATTCGGCCACTGACACCACGCTCGCATTCTCGTGCGAGTCTAATGCGGCGGTGAAGAGACGGTGACTGAGCGAGGTTTCCTCGGGAGTGACACAGCCGGCGAATGTGCTCGGCGGCTTTCCGTGCTCCAACTCGTACAGAAACGCGGCCCACATCTGAAGTATCGCGTCGGAAAAGCCGAACTCAAAAATGCCGCCGGTGATGGCGGCGAATGCCGTTTCCTGCCCCATGTCGACCTGCCCCCAAGTCTGCTGACCGCCGGCGTATTCCAGCAGTTTCAGACGCTTGGGGTTCTTGGTGGAAAAGCTGGCTGACGCATCGGTGCCCAGGATCTTGACGTAATACGTGTTCTTCTCGCCCGGTGCGATCCGCTGAGTCTTCAACGTCAAAGGAAACCGATCGCCGCTGCCGGGATCGGTGGCATCACACAATAGTGTGGCGTTGTCCCAAGTTTCACACGGGGCCACACCGCCTTTGCCGTCGGGCCGCTCTTTGACGATATTCGACAGCACCGCGCGCACCGTCCGCGGTATCCAGCCAGCTCGGAAAGGAACATGGCAGACATGCATTCCCAGGTCGCCCATACAGCCGTACCGGCCGTTGAATTCGACCATCCGTTTCCAGTTGATCGGCTTGTTCGGATCCAGGTCGCTGGAGTGCAGGAAACCTGCCTCCACCTCGACGATTCGCCCGAACGCCCCCGCCTCGATCATCCCGCCGATCCGCTGGAGCGCCGGGAAGAACGGAAATTCGGAGGAACATCGCACAAGGACCTCGGGGTGTTCGCCGATCCAGCGAACGATCGCATCGCTGGCCGGCTGGTCGATGCCGAACGGTTTCTCGCCCATCAGGTGTTTACCCGCTCCGACGGCCGCACAGTAGAACTCCTGGTGCAAATGGTGCGGCACGGCGATGTAGACGGCTTCCACGTCGGGGTTCGCGAGCAGTTGGCGATAGTCGTCGGTCACCTGAACGATGGAGTCGAAGTGGTCCGTGTACCACTTGGTACGCTGTAAACTCCTATTACAGACCGCGACGATTTCCGGCCTGACATCCATGTCCGGCAAATGGCACCAGCGAGCCGCCGCGCTGGCGAATTCGCGACCCATCAAGCCGCAACCAATCAGTCCAAAGCGTATGGTTTTCATGACGTCTCACTTCAAATCTCGTACTGAGGCACCTTCAACCGCTCGCCGTCCTTCAGAGCCGACTGATGGGCGATGAAGCCGCAGACTGTCATGTTTAGCGCTGAAGCAACATTGACCAGTGGCTTGCGGTCTTCCATGATGGCCAGGACAAACTCGTTCATAAGCTGTCCATGCGAGCCGCCATGACCGCCGGCCTTCACACCGGGCGGCAGTGGCGGTCGCGTGGGATCGGGGCAATCCCTCATCCCGCCCCGGCATTCCCTGCCGGCCCTCCCGCCCTTTTCCCCCCAAACCCCTCCGTGTTTCCCGCCCTTCTTGCCTGTGGTGCGGCACTTCCACCACCCCGCGGCTGTCCCCTCC